>JAABUK010000789.1_pt1 | contig 63918 bp, 68 predicted proteins | sample 5559141 | NCBI WGS metagenome assembly JAABUK01 (sample SAMN10711869, study PRJNA513367) | rock metagenome | isolation source: Antarctica rocks | place: Antarctica: Victoria Land, Pudding Butte nord | collected 2016-01-03
ACGCTCTTCCGATCTAACATTGACAATAACAATAATGATAATAATAACAATAATAACAATAACAATAACAATAACAATAATAATAATAATAATAATAATAATAATAATAATAATAATAATAATAATAATAATGATGATGATAATGATAATCATGCTTTCCAGCTCATGATGAGCTAAGTAGGTGCAGGACAAGTCCTGACAAATCTGCAGCAACTACCTTTGAAGCTCATTTTATATCTTACAGTCTGGGGTGGATGATGGATGAGCTACTTCTGGCTGCTTTCTTGGCTACAAAACATCTTGGGTTGGTCATGTTCAGGCAGTGTTTTGGTGTGAAGTATTGGATCTCAAACAATATCAGTCCACCTGGGTGTTAACATTGTTGTTTCTTTCATCAGGTGACGTCATGCGTTGATATGCAGAGCCTGCTCTGTTTCAAACGCAATCCACCTGAATTCCCACGCAATCCACCTGAATTCCCCTGTACTCACTCACCCACCCACCCACCCACCCACCCACCCGGTCGCTCACTCACTCACCCGCCCACCCACCCACTCTACCTGTTGTTACATCCACACACCACTTGACATGTCAGCAGTCAAATGTGCATCAATAGTGCAAAGCCAGGCATGCCATGATCCTTGCTGCACGCAAGCTGACGCATCTCAGTTACATTATTTGTGAAGACCAGAGTAGTATATTTTCCTTTTTTGGGTTCTGTTGGACTACTCCACTGTGTTTTGCAGCTGCTGCTGATAGGGTGTATGCACAGCCTGGCACCATCACAGGAGGCATTGGGAGCACATTAAAGGAGCAGAGTCTGCTGCACAGCGCCAAAAAGCTTGGCGTGGACGTGGAGGTGATAAGCGCTGGCAAGAACGCTGCCATGTGTTCGGATTTCACTACGTTGAGCAAAGAGCAGTGCCAGATCAGGCAACGCCATGTCGATAGGCAAGTCAGTGCAACACATCTGAAGCTTGTTATGCATCAAGTTATTACCATGGTGTGATACTGCCGTGCAACACTTTGCACAGGGATGGTAAGGGTCTTGAAGGGTCTTCAAGGGACTTTCTGTGTATGGAGTCTTAGTTGCTGAGCACGAATGTCAGACTTTAATCTTGCATGCTGTGTGTCTTACTGCATAGGCTGCAAATGCTTATTTCTGCATGCTGCGCCTATGACTGCATACACTCCAAACAGTAGTATCAGTCTTGCTTCTGTGCAGGGACTATACCTTCTTTCTTGCCTTGGTTGCATTTGGAAGAGACATGGAAGTGCCCCAAGTCAGGGCTGCTGCCAGGGGACGAGCCTGGTGTGGTGCTGAGGCTGTGGACCTTGGGCTTGTGGACTCTCTAGGCGGCTATGAGAAGGCTGTTGCCATGGCCAAGACGCTGGCTGGGCTACCACAGGTGTGAACATGACAATAACACAACTGGCTGACGCTGAGCTGCGTTTGTACCTTGGTGGTTGGCGATGTATTATTCAGTTTCTTGCGATAGGCCTGTCATGCTTGGCATACCCCAATGGTTGCCAGCAAAAGTTTACAGTCCTGAGAATCCGCCACACGAAGGGCGCATGGGCTCTTGTCATTGGCTGTTTGCAACGTGCAGGCAGAAGATCAAGTGGATGTGATCACAATGGACAGTTCCTCCCAGTTTGTTAGACGCGACCCCTCTGCCATAGCAGCTGTGGCACAGCTTCAGGATGCAGTCCAGAAGCAGGAGGTAGGGCTGGGCCTTGCAGCCCTGCCCCGGCGTATGCTGTCCGACATCTCCCAAGATGTTGATAAACTCACCAGAGGCTTTAGCTCCAGGTGGCAACTTCCTTTCAAACAATTCTGCAAAATTCCTTAGATGTCCTCTTGCAGTTCTGCTAGTTTTTGCTTAGATGACCTCTTTATCTTGTGTCCTTACTGATACTTTTGAATCCACTCTGTATATGAGGCAGACGTACAATGCGCTCCAACAACTGTAGGTGTCACAACTAAACGCTTGCAGCAAAATGGGCATTTGCGTCAGCATGCCTGGTCACAGGATTGTGACACCAATGCAACTGCGCGCTGCAGGCAATGAACCGGCAGACGTGATCTGAGAGACGCGCACACACTCACCACGGCGTCTGCGTATTTCAGTTGCTGTATGGAAGAGATGACCGTCAAGGGAGGTGTATTTATTTATATAAATATATTTTGCAAAGGGTTGGTTGGTCCATATATGGCAAGCGGCGTGGCACTCTGGCAGTGTCTGTGAGTCATGTGATCAGCTCTGTGAGCAAGATGATCAGCTCTCAGAAAGAGCCTCTAGTGTCACTGCTGGGAGAGCAGCAATGCGAATAAGGTGTACATGCAACAATCTTCAAGACAGCCAGCCTAATTAGAAACATGGAAACTCCAAAACGCTACTTTGCTGATATGTCAAGCTTTGGTTTTCGTATGGTAGTTAGCTTATCAGGTAAACTGTCTTTTCGGTCATTCAGTTGGCGTTGGCACAAGTCAGCAAGTTCAATGCTGTGATGTCCAGGTAGCCTCATGATAGATAAGGTAAACATGAAAGCATATGATTCAACAAACATCCATACTTGAAACAATTGATAATAAATTGTACCTTGCAGACCTTTGACCATTGCAACAGCGTCAAGTACAAGGCAAGTATTTGGCTGCAAGTGGAATATGTTGTGATGGCTTTTCATTCCAACAGTGCACTGTCAGGTGTAGTGACTATCTTGCTGTTGTGCGACATAATCAGGAGCATGGTTGCTTACACTGCCAATTTGCGGCTACCATTCACAGTGAGTGTCACTTCAGGGCGTTGCACTATCAACCCCCGAACCAAAGCTGCAAAATCTGCAGGCAGCTCTGCAGTTGCATGCTTAGTCTCCACAAAGGTCACACGCCTAAGACCCGACACTTGAAGCAATTCTAGCATGTTGCGACCAAATTGCAGTTTGTCACTCTCCATGTAAATGTTTTGTAGGGAAGGCATTGCACTCCAAGTGACATTAATTGCCACAGACACCACGTGTTGCACATGTGCAAAGGGCGGAGCTGCCCCTATCAACGTCAAGCAGCTCAAGTTGCCCAGCACTGTCAGCTTTTGATCAATCTTCAATCCCAGATTTCTGGAATGTAGTGTCAATGCTTGCAAAGATGAGAGGCAGTACAAACAGCCCCAGTCGACAGGTCCATCATAAGCAAGGCCTGAAACATTCATGTACAGCACCCTCACAAACTTCAAGGCTGATAGATCTGGACACCTGAAGCTCCCATCAAGACATTCACCAACTTCTAGATCTATTGGGTTGTCATCTGCTGTATAGCTACCATTAATATTGCCAATATCCAGGTACAATTCTTGCAATGTGGTGTAAGCCAGAATGCCATCACTATGAACGGTTGAGAAGTGACTGCTAATAAGCTTTAAGTGTTGCAAAGGTGCTACGCAGGTGGCAGGTGCTTCAAGATCTAAAATAGCATCTTCGAGTCGCAGGCTCAACAATCCTTTAGGTAACTCCTTGGCGCAATATTCCCCCATGTAAAGAGATAGCGTGTGTAAATGTGGCAGGGCTTGCAAAGCATTGATGTCAAAGTTGTCGCATGAGTCTGTGGCACTCAATCCCAAACTCACAAGACTTGTGAAACTTGCAGCCATGTCCAAAGCTGAGTGCTGTAATGGGCCCAGCGCCAGAGACTTCAGATGTTGTGGCTGTGTCACAAGAGCACCTAGAACCATCTCTAGGGCAGGTGTACCACATTCTATCATCGCTGTCTCCACACAGCAGCTATGACATCTCAACCAAGCCAGTAAACTAGGGGTGCAAACAGGACGATTGCGCCGCTCCAGAATCAGACAGCTAGAAAGCTTGGGAAACTCAAGGAAGAGCTTGTAAAATCTACTGCACACACTCCTCACTCTGTAAAGATTCCTTTGATCTCGCGCTAGTTTTCCGAGCGAGTCAGTGTACAGCTCTAAATCACGTTCAGGCGCCAGATGGGACAAGATCTTCACCCACAGCTCGTCCGACAAGATGCTTGCTGCGTTGAAGGGGCACGACATGGTTTCTTTGCGGCAGAGAGCGTCGGATGAAATCACATGCTCCACTACAAAAGAGCGGCACAATGTTTGTCACAGTGATCGAACAACAAGAGGTGGTTGTCAACTTTTGCAAACAGGCTCTCGCATCAGCAGTACTGCTCAGCGGTGTGTTGAGTGCTATAGCGATTGCCTCATGCAGCTGAACTAGTTGGACAACGTATTGCTGGGAAACACCATCAGCAACATCGCTTAAAACGCGCGGCTAGCTTTCAAATTTCTGGCATTAGGTCAAAAGGCCAGCGTGAGCACTGGCCTGAGCTGCTCAGGCTGAGCATAAGCGGCCCGTGAAGACAGCTACGCTGTGTTTTCTGTAGCTTCTTGAGACGGCACTATGAGTGCAAAAGTGTCGTGAGCATGCATGGCGGAGTCACCAGCAACAGAGTCGATTTTCGCTGCTGCAGTCTTCCTGCTTTTTGGTGCTGCAAGCACTAAGCCTTCACCAGGGTGCCATACTCTGTGTTGGTGCGGCAGGTGCTGTGCTGTTGGATGGCCAGCCAATGCTCAGTTGACCAGGCAGCTGACTTGCCCGCATTCTTGAGGCTTAGCCACCGGTCTTGGCCAGAGTACCTGCTACTGGCACCGCTATGGGGCAGATTTTGCAATCTGGCAGGTATGAAGATTGCGTCTTGCACAGACGGTTTTACTGAATGCAAGTTTCAAACACAACCAAACCTCAGCTATGCCGTGTGCTCATTCTTTATATGAGACAGGCATGTGATGCGCTCCAACAATTGCAGCCGTTGTGGCTAATCGCTTGAAGCATAATGTGCATTTTGACCAGCCTGCCTGTTCATAGGAGCATTCATTCATGTGTCACCAGTGCAGTTGCATGCTGCAAGCCATGAACCAGCAGACTCAATCTGACAGACTGGCGCGCTCCCTGGGGCTTCTGCAAATTGCATTCGCTAAAGAAGCAAATGACAGTCATGACAACAATTGGTCAGGCTTGCAGGGCTGGTTGGCCCATAGCAAGCGACGTTGCGCTCTGGCAATGTCTGTGAGTAACATGACCACTGCTAGGAAAGCAGTAATGCAAATTAGGTGAACATGCAACTATCTTCAAGACAGATAGCCTAAGAAGCATGTTCCAAAAGTTTGTTCACATTTCAAGCTTGGTTTCTAGAGCCTCTACTTGAAACTTATACCATTTGTTTCTAGGCAGCTTGCACGGAGCCTAGCTGCATGTCCAACAAAATGCAATAAACAATTTTCGTCAGTCAGCATAGACTGTCAGATGCTGATATCTGCATCGTGACCTTATGAAAGAGATTGCTTGTCCTTCAGCAGCTGATATCCCTTCATCTCAGCTGCCAGTGCTGACAGCCTGTCTAGACGTGCTGGATCTTCCCCTGATACCTCAAGCATGTTTAGGTCATGATCAATAGCTTTGAGCCATTGAGACACGGTTCTGCAGTGGCGGCATTTGCGTCTGAGGCCAGACACATTGCAGCATTTGTCATGTCTGTACACTAAGCTGCCAGCTTTGTCAGATCCAACAGTGACACGTGGCCAGCCAGACCTGTGCGCACTCACTGACAGCACTAAATCTCTCTTGCATGAGCAGCCCTTGCTGATGTGCCAAACCTGATCATGCTTCAGTTTTACATCACTGATACAGTCATATGCATCCTCAGGTTTCAGGGACTGCATATGGCTCTGATCACTCAGTACAATGTTCTTTACTGCTCTGGCATGCCAGCATAAACCAAGCTGCTGCTCGAAGTCTGCACTGCCAAATACAGCTTGTTATAAGCCAGTTCCATTGTTGGGTTCACTGCAAATCATAACTATGAGCATTACCTGCATGACAAGGTCTTGAGGATGTGCCCAAGCCCTTGACAGCAGTGATCTGATTTTGCATCTTTCCACAAGAGCACATATAGACGCAATGTTGTTGGATCTGATCAACAGATGGCCCGCAGATGAAAGCGGTACACACAAAACGTGCTCAAGATGTGTCTCTTGAAACAAATACACACCAGTCCTCAATGCCAGGCTATGCAGGGGCAATATATAGCAAGCTATGCAGGGGCAATATATAGCAAGCCAGCCTGTGCATAGTCACATACGTGTATGACGAGTCCAGCAGAACTTTCATCAACAGTGGCAACTGCAACACACAGTGCACCCCTGTCATTGTAAGCAACTACTGTGCAGCGCTGTCGCACTTCCAAGCTCATCAGGTAGCCTGCAAAGTCCTTGGAGGTGCCTGGTAGCACAGAAGCATGTGCTTCTGGGCTGGCATAGCTGGCCTGTGCAGCCTGATTGGGTTCAGGTGCTTGATCTGGAGACTGTGGACTTCTGACTGGGGCTGCACTGGCCGTCGGCATACGAGGGCACTCAGATACATCCTCAGAGCTGCTAATTTCGAGCGATCGTGAGCGTCGCCGGCGGGCCTGCTGTTGCGTTCGAGGCCTCTGTGAAGCTTGTGAGCGTCGTTTTTTGGGACCCAGCCTGACCACTGTTGCGGTAGCTGTCATGACGCGCACAAATCGCGGACCGCTTTTGCGCACTTTAGTCACGTTCGGAGCTGCCAGCACAATTGTGCCTATGAACAGCGGCTGCCGATTGGGGGTCATCAAGTGTACTCACGGCGGATTTGCACCTCAGCGCGATGGACACACTGTGCTCAGCAGGTACAGAACGGTCAGGGAAAGGTAAGGCTGGCTTAGCACAAGCCGAAAGCGACGCCAAGCGCGCTACTGTAATTTTGCAAAGTGCTGCAAACAGACGCTTTCAAAGTGGTTTTCTGAGTGGTATGATTCAGAATCCGATGATCAGTTCCTATTCAAAGGGTTCGTCGCACTGTGAGAACATTAAATGTCACCATGACTAAGTGCTTTACATACATGTGTTATAAGGCAAGACACTACAGTCACAGCATGTACATGTACTACTTGCTCTGCCGCTGATGGTCATGAATTCTGGGGCAACCAGATATTCTGTCCTGACAGCACAAGGCCCTCTCCCTTCCTTGGGGATGACTGCCTCTGCTGTAGATACGCTTCAGACTGATTGGATACTTCTGACAGAATGGTTCCTGGGTCACTATGCATTGAGGTCTGCAGACACAAGCAACACAGCATTAGTCACAGCAGTTTGACTGACGAAAGGCAGGCAAGACATCTTGGAAGGGTGACAATGGTTCCAAAGTCAAGAGTGTGTGATAATCTCAATGGTAGGACTGGAATGCACAGAGCTGTGCATCAGAAAAAGCTGAGGGGTCCAACAGGAAGCACAAACATATGAGTTGGAGGTCTGTCACAGCTGCTGCTGTCCACCAGCATATACACAGAGAAGCGCTGGTCCTGGACACAACTTCACAGCAGTTCCCTTGCTCTCAGTGTGTATACTTGTGCCTTCCCCATTGAATGTTTCTTAGTTTGAGGTGTAAAGACGGTTGTGCATCATGAAGAGACACCCTGGCTGCAAAGCACAGATGAACTTGACAGGCACCGAGCATCACCTCTGTTTTGAGGCGTCGCTTGAGGTCTTTGCAGCTCTGCTTGTAGTACAGCACATCCTTGCTCAGCTGCTCTCGCTCCTCCTTGTACAGCTTCAGTAGCTGATGCACATCCGAGCCTGGGACTGCACCACCACTGTGGACCTCTGACTCCTGAACACCTGTGAAGCAACCAGGTTCAGATCATAGCCACTGATGAACAGTGACCATTTTGTTGTGTGTGAAAAAAGGGTTGTTGAAGCTGGAGCAGCTGATACAGATCTGACCCTGGCTCTGCAGCAGTGATGCAAAGGTGTTTATCTGCTGTGAACCTGCAATGAATGTGAAAATGATATTGATTGAAAGTGGCGCTTAGCAGCATAAGCTTATTTGGCTGTGCTGTGCTGGGGTATGAGCCAGACTGCATGGCATGCTGTAATCATATGTGCCTGTGTGTGAAGCCAGTGATCATCTGTTATCTGTGCTGTGCTGTGCTGGCATGTGAGCCAGACTGTATAGCATGCTGAGTCCATATGTGCGTTTGTGTGAAGCCATCTAAAATGTGTTGTCTGTGCTGTGCTTTGCTGAGATGTGAGCCAAGCTGCATAGCATGCTAAGCCCATGTGTGAAGCCAGTGATCATCTGTTGTCTGAGCTGTGCTGTGCTGTGCTGGCGTGAGTCAGACAGCGTAGCATGCTGAGCTCAGAAACCATTCATCTGTATCCTTATTGAACTGACATACACCTGTATCTAGGACCTAGTCCGTTCAAGGTTCTGGTTCAGACTTTCTCTGCTTGATATTCCCTGTATTTAGTTGTCTCCAAGTGCAGCCTCAGCTGCCTTGCCTCGTGAAAAATTGATGCCAACAGGATAATCAGACATGTTTGACAGTGAAATTGATAACAAAAAAGTGTACCTTGGGCTACTGCTGCTGTATCTGGAGATGTGCTAGCTGGCACCACAGCTGTGGCTGGAGATATGCCAGCTGGCACCACAGCTGTGGCTGGAGACATGCCAGCTGGCACCACAGCTGCCACCTGGTGCAGAACGGTGGCCACCTTTACAGCATGCTCCTTCTGCAGCTTTGTGACTCGCCGCTCAAACTCCATTTCTTTGAGCTTGAGCGTGGTCTCAGCCTCGCTCATCTGCTGAGTGCGCTCAGCCAAGACCGCCTCAAGCTCTGCTGCCTGCATGACAAGTTCCCCTGTAGAGTTAGGGTTTATGAGTCAGGGTCTGGAAGATTCCACTAAAAGGGCTACAGGCTTTGATGGTCTCATTTTCCATTGCACAAAAGCTTGTGGAGCTAGGCTGGACCCTGAAAGCTTGGAAGTTTCTCTGAACCCATAGAAATCCCCTGTAGAGTTAGGGTTTGTGAATCAGGGTCTGGAAAATTCCACTTGAAGGGGTACAGGCATTGATGGTCTCATTTTCCATTGCACAAAAGCTTGTGGAGCTAGGCTGGACCCTGAAACCTTGGAATTTGTCTGGATTGCAAGCCTTGTATTTGTGCTGTACTGCACATTGTCTGAAGTTGAAGCAGTGACACAGGCACTTGAGCACAAAGCAAAGCATGAAGTGTGCACACTAGTATGCATTACTCAGTTGTGAGGTTGAACTCTGATTCCTGAGCTGGAGACACGGAGCAAGATACAACGTGTGCAGCAGCCCACATCATCTGCAGAGACTCACCACACCTGACGCCACTTGGCCAAGTTTGAAAAACCACAATGTACCATTAGTATCATTACTGATGTTGTCATCATAGATAACGTCTTGATTATTATTATCATTGCCACTATTTCTGTTACCTTGGTAGCAGCCTGACGCCCTTTGTCCTTCTGTGTGACCACATGTCCTACCAGCTGCTGAACCATGCTGCGAGCTTCTTCACCTCCCACACACTCTGCCTGCTGCTTCAGCTGAGCAGCTGCCGTGTCAGCTTCTGCACACCTCTGCATGTCCAAGGCAATAGTGTGAGCGCGGTTTCTGCAAGGGCGGCTGCAAAGGTAGACAGACACACAGATAGACAGACTGACAAGCCAACGGACAGACAGACAGAGTGAGTTGTGTATGTAGCTGACCTGAAGACAAGACAAGTTACGACAAGTGAAATTACAAGTCCAGAGTCAAAATGATGCCACATGCATAATGAACTATTGCATGATGTTCACAAATCAGATCCTGACTCACGTTTGCACAGCTTGCGCAAAACGGTGTTCGTCAGAGCCAACACTTGGCACTCATGTACCTAGCTCATCATGAGCTGGAAAGCGTCCTATTTTGCTATGACTCAGATTTCACCCACCGTCTTGCACTCTGCCACAGCAGAATCTAAATACCGCAGCTGGGCATTGCAAGTATCCACAGCATCATCAAGTGCCGCTGCCTGTATCCGCACATCTTCTTCTTCACGACTCTCAGGCTCCAGATCGGGTTCCAGCTCAGCGTGCCTGCTGTGCTCGTGACTCAAGCCATGCGACTCACGCTGCTGCTGAGAGCACTCAGGGCCCTCAACCTCTGCGGGCGGAGAAGAAGGATGCAGGGCAGATCCAGCATCCGGAGCTGCGCAAACCGGCCCCGGTCTTGACGTATGTCTTGACTCATGCTTGTGCCCTGAGTGCTGCGTGGTTGAGCTTGAGTCTCTGAGCGCAGAGTGGCCAGGCTTTTGAGCAAACCTCAGGATCTGCAGCTCCAGCTGACTACGCTGCTGCTGCTTGTCATCCCTCTCTGCATGCAATGCTTCTCTCCTCTGCTGCAAGATGGCCAGCTGCTCCTCAGCTTCCTTCTTGACCAGCAGTTGCTGCACCTCCTTGTCAACAACAGCCTGCAGCACAAGATGATCAGACAGGATGATCAGGCTTCTGCTGCTGCTGGCAACTTCATACACATAGCTATAAATAAATCCAAACAGTATGATTATTACTCATAGCATCTCCTGCATGATATACATAGATTGCTTGGCAACTGATTTTATGAATGAAACACAACACCATTCACCTGTACATCTGCCAGCTGGCGCTGACTAGGCTTGCCACCTGTCATGCTGACCCTTGGCGTACCCCCTGCAGGGGTGCCGCCCTGCCGGGTAGGAGTCGCCATGCTGTTGCTCTTCTTCCCCTTGCCAGGTGTCCTGTACCCCCCTGGAGTCCTGGGTTTGGACCCCCCCGGGGTGAGGCTGCTGGCATAGGCTTGGGCCTTGTCCCTGCCACCCTCGGATTCTAAAGCCAGGTGGTGTAAGCGCTTCTGAAGCACTGATGCCTCGTCGGTCTTCCTCTGCACACACAGAATATAATACACATAAACATATAATACACATAAAAATACAATACAATACACATAAAAATGGAATGTAATACACATGCCCTGTGAATTTGAGGCTGCAGAACTGGGAAACATCCCTGGCTTGAGCATACCTTAGCGTTGGAACAACAGCATCCGGAAGAAGCACACAGCTTGTTGAGACATCAAAGCCTGAATTTGGCATTTTGCCCTGAGCATACCTTGGCGCTGGCTGGCCAGGTTGCTACTCCAAAATGGGCTCCAATGATTTCGCAGCGGTGAAAACAAGAAGATGACCGTAAAGAAGAAGCGCACAACTTGCTCCCCAACCAGCGTTCTGTCCTGAGGATATCTTGGCAGTGATGCGCAGCAAACATGAAGAAGAAGAAGGACAACATCAGGAAGAAGCACACAGCTTGCTGAGACATCAATGTTTTACCCTGAGGATACCTTGGCAATGATGCGCTGGCTGGCCAGCTCCTGCTCCAGCAGCTTGACCTTCTTGCAGTGCACAGCGAAGAAGAAGACAGACGACATAAAGAAGAAGCACATAGGTTGCCGAGACATCAACGGTTTTGAGCTGCGCATACCTTGGCAATGATGCGCAGCCAAGATGAAGAAGAAGGACAACGTCAAGAAGAAGCACACAGCTTGTTCCCCAACCAACGTTTTGTCCATTGGTCAGATAGTTGAATGTGTGCATGAATGAATGAATGAATGTCCTGAGCATACCTTTGCAATGATGCGCTGGCTGGCCAGCTCCTGCTCAAGCAGCTTGACTCTCTTACGGTGTGCCTCACCAGTTTTGCGCAGCTGCCCAACTTCTAGCTGTCTGGCATTCGCCTCCCTCTCATACACCTGCAAGGGCGTATTATTATAACACCATGATAATTACTATGATTAACACCATGATAATAAAAATAATAAGTTATTAACACCATAATAATAATAAGTTATATACACATACATAGTTTTGCGCAGCTGCCCCACCTCCACCTGTCTGGCACTGGCCTCCCTCTCATACACCTGAGAGGGTGCATTTTCGCTGTTATAAAGAAAATTATTTATATAAAATAATAATAATGTTTATAGAAGATTTTGTAATAATGATAAACTCGATTCTGATATTAGAAATGCATCTGTAACAACGTTGATGCTTTCTGGCGCATGATGAGCTAAGTACATGCAGGGCAAGTCTTGTTTCTCCAGAGCAACCTGGCATCATTAATGATGTTGTTTTTTGTGCAAACACACAAACACAAACACACAGACACACACACACTAGCACACACACTCTTCCCTACATGCACGCAAACATACTAGCACACACACACACACACACACACACACACACACACACACACACGCATACACACGCACGCCCACACACACACACAGCTGACCTCATTGCTGGCCTTGATCTTTCTGTTGAGGGCCTCCTGCATCGTCTTCATCCTGCTTAGCTCTTCTTCCAGCGCCTTGATCTGATGCCTGCTGTGCGCCTTCTCTTTCTGTGCAGCAGCAGCAGTCAACTTAGGGATTAGGCAACCAGTTTAGGAGCCACAGGATGTGCATGATCCAGGTGTGGGCCTTTGTGCACTGTACATGCAATACTTCTGCCACAAGGCAACTTCAATCACACTGGGAAACTTCTGGTCAAGTGATCTGATGCCGGCTGCGTGCCTTCTCTTCCTGTGCAGCAGCAGTCAACAGCAATCAATATAGGAGCCAAAGATTTTCATGCTCTAGGTGTGGGCATGGACAATATTTTTGCAATTAGGCAAATTTACCGACACCAGGAAGTTCCTGGTCAGATTGTCAAGTTGATGAAATCTGGTCCATTGACCAATTAACCCCAGCCCATGTTGACAGCTTCTATTTCCTTCATGTGCAGGCGCCGCTGATGTCGCTATGTCTCATGAGAATCTTGGCCAAATTGGCCAAAACCTGCTAATGCATGACCAGACCCTAGTCCAGTGAAACTCGCTCAACATGACCTGCACCTGACTTGCCAGCTTCTGCCCCCTTCAGCTGCTTCTGCAGCTTCACAGTACTTTGCCGCCTTGTCTAGACCCTACTTGCAAGTCAGAAACCCTCAACAAAATCTCCAGACCCTACTTGAAATGAACAGTAAGCGTGAACCTACCTTGGCAGCTTCCCCTTCCCTCAGCTGCTTCTGCACAGTGCTTTGCCGCCCCTTTTAACCCTAATTGCAGATCAGAAACCCTAAGCTAAATCTCCAAACCCTACTTCAAATGAACAAGCCTGAACATACCTTGGCAGCTTCCCCTTCCCTCAGCTGCTTCTGCAGCTGCACCATGTGTCGATGCACCGCTTCCACCTTCTCCTCAAACGCAGCTCGCATCTTCTTCTTCTCCTCCTCTGTCCTCGCCCTGTCACTGTCTATGGCCTCTAGCTCGGCCTTCAGCCTTTGGAGCTCCCTTTCCTTGACTGCCATCTGCCCTTCCAGCTCTTGTAGGCGCTCCTGAAACCAAAGGCACAAGTTTGCCCATCAGACTCACTGTGAAAGCAAATGCTATACTCTTCTTCCTTGACTGCCATCTGCCCTTCCAGCTCCAGTAGGCGTTCCTGAAACAAAGGGCACAAGTTTGCCCATTATACACACTTCAAAAGGCCAGCGATTAATTTCGTTTCCTCGATTGCCATTTTCCCTTCCAGCTTGCTCTTGGGACAACAAAGGGCAGGATGTAACATTCTCTTGAAGTGCAAAAGCCTACCACTCTTGATGTGGTACAACAGCAATGCACATTAAGAGCTGCACAGCCTGCACTTCATGAGCTGGCCCAAGCATAGGGTTTCAGGGTTACAGCTCTAACTTCCTGGCCCAAATAGCCTCAATAGCACAGTCTCTCTCACCAGATATTGCTGCGACAGCTGCTTGGCCTGCAGGTCGTTCCTCTTCAGCGCCGTGATGAGATCCTCCTTGTTACGGATGTTATACACACACTCTCGGAGCTGTTTGTCCAGGGACTGCTGCTGAGCTGCGTAATGTCTGCTCTCGCGCAATGCCTGTGGAACAAAAAGGATTGGTTTCAGTGCATGCAGAAGCTTTTCTGTATGACTGTGGTAATGATAATTGACACTGGGACAAAGCAGCAGGTGTGAACGCAAGCAGAAGCATCTCTGTTTGACTGCTGCTGAGCGGAATAGTGCCTGCTCTCACGCAATGCCTGTGGGACAGACCAACAGGTGTCAATGCATGCTGAAGCTTATCCGTACGTCTGTTGCTGTGTGAAGTAGTGCCTGCTGCCTGGGCTAAAGCAGCAGGTGTCAAAAGTAGGCAGAAGCTTCTCTGTATGACTGCTGCTATGTGGAGTAGTTAGTACTCTCACGCAGCACCTAGGACACAACACAAGGTGTTCAAGCATGCATAAGCTTCTGCATATCAGTGCACCAGCCATTTTGCCTGCACAACTCTGCATGAGCGCTGTGCTCTATTTGAGGTATGCAACCATCAGCCCATTTAGAGTGTCCTAAGAACCCATGATGGGTATCAAGTCATGCTGCAATCATCAAGGTATATAATGGCAGTCTGTGTAAAAGGCGGTGCGACAGTCTGAGACCCTAAATGTCTAAGTTTACCTGGTTCTCTAACTCCTTGCGCCCTTTCTCCAAGCGTCTGTGCTCAGCAAGCAACAGCTCTTCTACTTCTTCAGTATGTCTGGCTGCCTGCTTTAGATTTGCTGCCTGCATTACAAGTTGGAGACTTCAGGCTTCCAGACCAATACAAGTCGCCCCAAGGTAAGGAGAGAGGGGGCCAAAGAGGGGTGGGGGGGAGGGGGCAGGGGGCGGCAATCATGCTTGATAGCTGATGCCATTCATCATCATGATGATCAGGCTTGATGAGTAATTGTCCCTGGGCACACCTGCAGCTGCTCATTGGCTTCTCTGAGTTCCTGCAGCTCCTTCACTTTCCCGGCAAAAATGACCTCATCTCGCGCCAAATCCTCCTGAGCCTCTCTCAGTGAGTCCTGAGCCTTGAGCAGCTGCTGGTCTTTGGCGCGCATGTTTCCTTCCAGCTCACTGCATACAATGGGCCACTCTATTGAGCAGGATCACCAGAAATCTGGCACTTTGCTATCATGTGAACCATGTGGACGTGATCAGGAGCCTGGATCACATTCATGCGTCCACATCATCAATGCATCCACATCATGCCAAATGTCCATGAGGGTCATGAATTGCACGCTGTCTGCTCAAATGCAGACCACGCATGGGACATACAAAATAGCTGGAACGAATGAGCCCTAAACCCTAATGTCAATTTGGACCATGCTTGGGACATGCAAGTAAGCCAGAACATGTAAACCCTAAGATATAATCACATGCACAAGTTTGCACCTGATATTTGCCTGCATCTCTTGCACTTGTGGCTCAAATGGGCTGCCCAGCCACCCCCCTCTGCTACCCCTAGGCCCCCTGAAGCTGCCTGCAGGCCATTAGAGGGGTCATATGATGGGCATGCTGAGCAATGGCATATATGATGAGCAACGGTATGTATGATGAGCAACAGTGTGTAAGATGCGCAGTGGTGTAGAAGGTGAGCAATAGTATGTATGATTTGCATGACCAGCAATTGCATACATGATGCGCAACGGTAGGTAGGATCAGCGATTGCATATACGATGCGCAACAGTAATGTTATAGATCAGCAGTGGCGTATATGACAAGCAACAATATGGTGTGTGTTAGGGGCAAAAGTGTGCACAAGGTTTGCCACAGGCTCTCAGGGTCTCAGAAATACAGTGAGGCTGATCCATTTGCATCACTTGCTGCATGTGCTGTATGTTTATGCAACGAGCTGGGTCAAAGCATCAGCAATGCTGTGCACTAGCTGAGGGTGTGAAAGGAAATGATCCAACAGACAAAATTGGAGGCAAAGTTACACTACTGGCCGCAAAGGACCCTAGCTGTGTTTTCCCACATCTTTATACTGCTGGGGAAGCATGGGAGAAACCTCATGACTCCATCAATGATCAAACAGCAGAGACATGTGGCAATTGGCCAGAAGTAAATTCCCCCCCCCCCTTCCCCCCCTCCCCCTGCCCTCTGACCCCCCAAACTCATACCTGACAGTCTACTGCTCTGTCTGATCAGCCCTGAGCTCCTCACTCCACCCCCCAAAACAGCCCCTGACGCCTCCGAAAAGCCCTCCAGTGGGGCAGATAGGATTCCCCTTAAGCGCCCTCGTGCGCTGTCAGACACCTCTCGCCTCTGTTGAAGCTCATCCAGAGCTGACAGCATTGCTGCAGCCTTGTGGCTCTGCTGGGCTGCTTTTGCCTGCTGTTCATCAAGCTCCTCATTCAACCTACATCATGACAACACCATTTTCTGTAGAGCGAATATTCGTGTGTCATATGCCAAAGTGATGCGGAGTCCACAACCAGCATTTGGAGTCCGCAACCAGCATCTGCTGGGCTGCTGTCGCCTGCAGTTCATCAAGCTCCTCACTCAATCTGCATGACATTGATTCATGTCACATGCCACAGCAGCTGAAATTTCATCATGTGGACTCCACAGCCAGCGTTGCTGAGAGCCAATGCCTCTGCTGAGCTGCCTGCTGCTCATCAAATTCCTCATTCAACCTGCATGATACAACTCTGCTGGGCTGCCTTTGCCTGCTGTTCACAAACTCTCTCCCTGCATGACATTGATTCATATCTCATGCCGCAGTGACGGATTCCCCATCACAGTCATGTCAAGTCCACAAGCAGTGTTACTGCAGCTCGGTGGCTCTGCTGAGCTGCTTTCGCCTGCAGCTCATCAAGCCCCTCGTTCAACCTACATCATGTCACATGCCAAAGTCATGTGGAGTCCACAATCACCATTGCTGACAGCCGATGCCTCTGCTGAGTTGCCTGCTGTTCATCAAGCTTGTTATTCAGCCTGCATGATACATCTCGTGTCACATGCCACAGTGCATTCACAGTCATGTAAAGTCCACAACCAGCGTTGCTGCAGCTCGGTGGCTCTGCTGAGTTGCATTGCCTGCTGGTGTTCAAGCTCCTCAATCAACCTGCTTGACTCAGGTCATGTCACACGCCACAGTGGCTGATTCTGCATCACAGTCATGTGGAGTCCACAATCACCACTGCTGAGAGCCAGTGCCTCTGCTGAGTTGCCTGCTGCTCGTCAAGCTCCTCACTCCACCTGCTTGACTCAGTTCTTGTCTCATGCCACAGTCATGTGGAGTTCAGGTTTTTCCAAGCAATTTGTTCAGACACTTCATGCAAAGCCTCACAAAAAGAATGATCACCTTTGGATCTGCAGCTGCTGATCCATGGAGTGCTGCTGAGCTTGACTCAGCTGTTGCTTGAGCGCTGAGGCTCCTCCTGACATCAAGCTGAGGTCCTCAGCAGGCACTACATCAGAAGCAACATGCCAGTCAGAGACAGGTAAACAAACAATTGAATGATCTCATGAATGCACAGACATATGAATGGAGGACTGAACAACAGTCAATCAAAAGTCAATTGTGCATCAGTCAGGCTTGGGTTTCAAGCTTAGTCATATCAGGGTTTAGGCAGATTTTCAGTCAAGGCTTAGTCAGGCCAGGGATGAATCATGAGTCATACTCTCACGAGTCACCCCAGCTGAGAAGCAGCCACGGCTAATAAGACCTTCCAGATTTAGGAATTAGACCCTAAAGTCCAAAACCCTAAATATAGTTCTCTTGTACCTTTGCCATTGGCCACATCTCTGAGCATCCCCAGCATGATGGAGTCCCCAGTCCAGGGGGTCAGATCCCCATACAGCAGGGCAGGGCTGAGGGCCAGACCAGGCTCTGCCAGCTGGCGCTGCACCAGCTGCACTTGCAGCTGCTGCAAGTCCCCCTGCAGGTGACTAAGCATGGTAGCTGCAGAGAAGTTGCTGCATCAGATGCCAGGCAGGGCCGAGGTTGATGTGGGGGGGGGGGGGGAGCAGAAGCATACAGTCAGCACAGACAGCTTGCCACAAAGGACAATTTACTTGCAAAGGCAGAAGAAAAAAAGCCAATTACATGACTGATACTGGGGAATTTTGATCACAGACAGACATCCACCAACAATGACAATCAGTGCAGTCTGCATGTGCTCCTGCTTATTTGCCTGCCCACCAGCTTTGGCTGCGCTATCTTTCAAGCACCAGAATTGTATCTGCCTACTGAGACATTTGCCACAATCAGCCTGACAGCTCAGAGGGCTGGTAGACAATGCTTTCTTTGAGTAGACAGGGAGACAGGGATGAGTAGACAGGGATGAGCAGACAGACAGGGATGAGCACACAGAGATGAGTAGACAGGGATGAGTAGACAGGGATGAGTAGACAGGGAGACAGGGGTGAGTAGACAGGGATGAATAGACAAGGGTGAGTAGATAGAGATGAGTAGACAAGAGTGAGTGTACAGAGATGAGTAAACAAGCGATGAGTAGACAGGGATGAGTAGACAGGGTTGAGTAGACAGAAATGAGTAGACAAGGGTGAGTAGACAGGGAGACAGCAATGAGTAGACACTGCCGCTGAAACAGAGGAGAACACAGACAGCCTGTCGACACCAGCCCAAGAACGGCCTGAGGATCAAAAGCCAAGAACTGCCCTGTGAGTACATCAAAGGGCTGCACCTGAACGCCCTGCATGTGCCCCGCCCTCTCTCGGTTGATCTTGGGCTTGTTCTTGATGTCTCTGGCTCGATTGGCATACTTCAGGGTGTTCAACGACTCTTCCAAGTACGTGTCAGCAGTAGTGACACACGCCACCATCAGTGTTCTGCTGTTGCCACCCAACGAATCCTGCCAAACACACAAAAGACGAATTTTCAACGTTTGGTCTGTTTTGCATGTCATGGGGGGTTGTTTTGCATATTTTCAAGGTGTTCAACGACTCCTCCAGGTACGTGTCAGCAGTAGTCACACACGCCACCATCAGTGTCCTGCTGTTGCCACCCAGCGAATCCTGCCAACAAAACAAAGGACAAGTATTCGTCGTTTGGTCTGTTCTGCATGTCATGGGGGTTGTGTGCATACTTCAGGGTGTTCAGAGATTCCTCCTGTTGTCATTAGTCACACACGCCATCACGAGTGTTCTGCTGTTGCTGCCCCGCAAAACTGAAAGCTGGTGCTCTGTACAAACTATCTCAAAAATCGAGTGCTTTCTGTGGTACATGCGAGACCCAGGGTACCTACAACACATTTTGGGTGATGATTTTACAAACGTTGATGCAGCCACATGACTGCAAGAAGTCCTCACCCAGAATTGCTTGCAACTTTGAGGTACCATTGTTGTCAGCAACGGCTATGCACTGAACATTGCACACTCACATGGTGTTGCAATTCTTGGACCACGAAACCTTGATTCTAGACCCAGAAACTCCTAGAAAAACTAAAAATGGGCCGTGAGTGTCCTCACAAAACACGACTCACACATACATCGGGCAGAGTGTGTCACCTGAAGCAAGCGGGTCAGTTTAGAATCCCTGTAGGGCACGTGGGAGGGGCGCTTCTTGGGGTCCCCCAGGGCCGAGATGACGTTCCCCAGGGCCAACAAGCCAGCATTGATGCCCACACTCTCCTTGAACTGTTTCCCTGCTGCGCCTACAGATAATGGCAAATTGTATTTTGATTGTAATAATAATACATGGATAGTAGAACGTTCTGTAAACTATCGAAGGTCTATTGAAAGACCATACGTATTTCCTTTCAGGACATCATTTATATTCTTTTATGAGTAGAATACGATGTTGCAGACAGCAGCTGAGGATGGGATTCAGGATTGAGCCTGATGAGTCCTGAGGCGATGAAGTTTGCAAAAGGTGGTCTCATTTGTTTGTGTGAGAGTAACTGTATGGATGGGTATGGTTTAGGCTAGGCAAGGCAAGGCAGGGCAGGGCAGCGCAGCAGGGCGGGGCAGGGCAGAACAAGGCAAGGCAAGGCCAGGTACAGTAAGGCAAGGCAGGGCAGGACAGGGCAGGGCAGGGCATGGCAGGACAGGGCAAGGCAGGGCAATGCAAGGTTGCCCTGGCAAGGCACTGAATATTGCACCAGCCGGTCTTGTTTGTCTGTGCAAGAGCAACTCCATGCATGAGTGGAGAGAAGTGGGGCTCAGTATTTCAAGTACTCAGTGTACGTTTGTGTATACAACATGCAAATGATGCAACCTTCTTCGCTCAAGATTTCCACTATTCAGTGTAGGTATGGGTGTACAACACGCAAATTATGCAATCTTGTGCCAGAACCGACCTGAGAAGTGGGGCTCGAAACTTCCACTATTCAGTGTGAAATTGTGTGTACAACATGCAAATGATGCAATCTTGTGCCTACTGACCTGAGAAGTGGGGCTCAGTAATTCTAGCACTCAGTATAGGTTTATGTTTACAACATGCAACTCATGCAATCTTCTGCCCTCAAGACTTTCAGCACTCAATGTAAGTCTGTGTTTACAACACGCAAATCCTGCAGTCTTGTGCCCTCAAGACATTCAGCACTCAGTGCAGGTGTGTGTGTACAACAGGCAAATCATGCAATCTTCTATAAAAAATGGTAAAAAAGAGTAAAAGCCAGGGCTGACCTGTCTTCTTGGCACGCTCACTGCCAGCCAAATCCACAAGATGGAATTTGGCCGTGACAAAATCCCCTGGGGACCCGTCTGGGGGTTGCTGTTCCAGCACCAAACTGAAAATGGCATGTGACCGGCTGGATTGCTCATTCATCAATGTGCTGCCTGCAGTTATGTACCTATCATTCTGCTGGTATCATTTTAGGTTCGTCTTGTTGCTTTAATGATTTTGCATTTGTCATTTGCTGTTATGTAGTGCCTTAGGGTGTGAAGGAAGTGATTGTCATCAGACATGCAGCAGCAGCAGGCAGCATGCATGCCAAACCAGAATAAACCTGGTGAGGATTATGTTGACAAATCAGTCTCTCGTCTGTTGAAAGTGGCAGTCTGGAGACTTTCATTAGTATGCAAGCACTTGCTTAACAGTCAACTATAGCAACATGATGAGAAATCCCTGGGAACTACCTCTTAAGATTGCTGCTCAAGCCATTTGAGGAGCGACATGATCAAATCTGTGCAGGCAAATCATGAATGGTGATACAGGCGCTTTTGCAGTGGCAGAATGTCTTGCTGACAGTGACTCGCTTTGTTGAGCATGAGGCAACACAGATGTCCCATAATATGCGTCAAATGATATGAGCTGAGATATGCATCTATATGCACATAACCTCACACATGAATCATGATTCCTCAGCAGGCAAGATGCATGTCAGATGCTGGCATTGAAAAGTGAGCAGCTGTCAGTCACACTGACAGCTGCAAGTCACACTGACAGCCTCTTAGTCACAGGTCCCTACAACGCGTTGTTCTGTGCTGTTCAGCTCTGCGCGCTGATCTACCAACACTCACCAAAGGGCTTGAACAAGCCACTGGAGATTGCATGGTTGATCTCCCGAAGGGAGATCCACCATGCAAACGACCCTTTTCAAAATAAATTACAAAAAGATAAATGTTTTACCAGTTGCGCGTGAGAGGGAGCCGATCTCCAGCAGCCTGATTGCCTCCTGATGGGACTCAGCAGCCACATCCTGAGCGCCTGCTATGATGATCTGACCATCTGATGTCTCCCTGATAGCAATGCTCTGCATCAGCAGGCATGTATTATGAAACAAAACATTCCCCCAATGCAGAAACACGTTTTTACTGTCCTCAGGCATTTACATCATGCCCAGCATTTCCAGCTTGCTCCAGCATGAGATTACCAGCATAGAGATGACGTGTCTGAAGGGAAATATACAGTTTGTGACTGGAAAAATTCATGGGTCGGTGCAAACCTGTGCCTGAACAAGTGCCTTGTTGTCGCTGACGCATGTTGCTAGCAGACTTGAGTCAAGGCAGACATAGTAGCAGCAGTGTCATGATGAGTAGAGCTAGAAATGATTGTGATTGACTGATTACTTGATGGGTCAATAAGCTGATTGTGTACTGCACAGGTCACATGTCAAAACACACATGAGGGATTTGCAGAAGAAGAGGTACAGAAGAAGAGGTACAGAAGAAGAGGGACGGAAGAAGAGTGACAGGAAAAGAGGGACAGAAGAAGAGGGGCAATACCCTGGCAGGGGTGTCCGGGTGCAGCAGGTCTTTGACCTCCTCGTTGTGGATCTCCAGAAACATGATGCGCACTGAACAGTGCAGATTCTCCCGCTGAGCTTCAATTCCCTCAAACAGCTGCCTGCAACATCCCAGGAAGACTTTTGTTGTCCTACACTTCATGCACTCAGAGCCAAACATGCCTGCAGTTTCTAATAGTGACAGCCCTGTGCTGTAGGCCACTGTACTGGGGGGTGCCCCAGATTGCTGAGGGGGGAAAAGTACCCCACATTGCACGCAACAACGCCTAAATTTGTTCTGGGACCTCACAACAAAGAGCTTGTTCTCTGTACCTACAAGTTTACTGACCAAAAAGCAGCGCTTGATTTCCCTGTCATATCCTCTGTGTCTAGGAGTCTACTGACCACAGATCAAACCTTGATTTGCCTGGCACACATAAGACTTGTCATCACAAAGCATGCACAGCATGGTGCTGACCTGATGACTCTAGGCGTGATTCCCTGCTCCTCCTCTTCGGCCCCGGCAACCTCGCCGCTGGTGCCCATGGTATGGGTCTTGCCAGACCCTGTCTGTCCGTATGCAAAGACCGTGGCATTGTAGCCTGCAAAGCAGCCTTCGACAAGCGGCTGCACACAATGCCTATACACCTGTTCCTGCAGTTGAGAATTGAGAACAACACAGCAGTCAACATGCATGCTGCCATTCGGGAGTGATGTGAAAGGATGCAAAGGGGTATTGTAGCCAGCAAAGCAGCCTTCCACAAGCAGCTGCACACAATGCCTGTAAGCCTGTGCCTACAGGCATGAGTGAATGAATGCAGGAATCAAGAAATGACCAAATGAAAGAATGAACAAATGAATAAAGGAACAAAGAGCAATGAGTAGACGAGTGAGTGAGTGGACGCAGGATTGGACGAATGAAAGCACAAACAAATGAATGCGTCTGTGAATGCATGAGTGCGTGAGTGCATCGATGGAAGAATGTTAAGATGGATGGATGCATGGATGGGTGCATCAACGGACGGACGAATGGACAGATGGATGGATGGATGGATGCATGCATGGATGGATGAATGAACAAATGATGGAGTGAACAAACTCCAGAATGAATGAGTCAATGAACGCAGAAAGGAAGATGACATGCCCGCACAGGCAGGAGGTGTATGCTGATGCAAGCAGAGGTCCTAACAAAGTCAAGAAGGGGTACCTGTTTAGGGTGTTTATATATATTTATACTCATAGTTTCAATCATAAATATAGACAAAGAAAAGAAGGGGTACCTGTTTAGCAGCAGGGCCAAAGACATGATCAAAGGTGAAAACGCGATCCTGACCCACCGTCACCCTGCCCCGGCCCTCCTCTGCACCCCATCAGACCAGTCTGTTGGGTGAAGGTGCGTGACTGCCTCTCATCTGACAGCATCTGATACTAAGTGTGTAACATGTGTGATCTACATGGGTACAGCCCCTTTGAGAATTTTTGTATCGGCATGTGTGTGTGTGTGCTGACTCAGGTGAGTTGCAGGACTTAGAGCTGCTGGTTGCACAATTACAGGTGAAAAAAGCGGCATTTCCTGACCAGGTAGGGCAATTTGGACGCTGCTTGCATGACAACAAATGTGCACAACGATGGCTGGTCCAAAAGTCTGACAGGCTAAAGCAAACGTTCTGCCACAGCAGTCAGTCTTGCATCAAGATTTGGGGTTTTTTAAAATCCATAAATGAAGCAGCCTACCTGTCAAGATGCAGGATCGTGCCCCTGATGCACGCTCCTTAGCAACTAGAGGCCTTGCCCTACAGCAGCTGATGGTTTGCTGTTCAAGTTATATGCCGTTGTAGAGACACAGCAGTCTGGAATGGCACAACGTTACCTCACTGCCACCCTGACAGAGGTTTCAGAGCTGTGAGCTCCTGCCTGAGGGCCATCAGCACCAGCACCCGCGCCATCTGCAGGGATGCTGTTGTTGTAAAGCACAGAGGTCGAGAAGGGTGGATGATATGTTGGTCATCATGTGCTGCAAGGCAGTACGTCTTGTGAGATGCAGTGTCACCTAGCAGCTCGCTTTTGCGCAGGGAGCTCTTGAGGCGTGCCCACATGCTATCTGATTTAGTCTCTTAGCAGCTGTACACCCAGTCAAGCCAGCACAACACTTGCCGGCATGCATATGGTGGAGAGCGATGTTGCCAACTGCTGCACTTCGCTTCACATCATGGCCGCGCTCACACAGCAGGCTGCCTTAGAGGTTATGCAGTCTTGGTCAAAGTTAGGCAGTTGTTCAGACCACACCGTGAATTGACGGGTGCGATTCACAGGGGAATGCTTTACGGACTGCCGACCATATATGCCTTATACCACGAACAGCATACTGGCTTGCGTCTGCTGAGCGGTGATTGATCAGTCCTTGATCACAGCACTTAGTAATTCTAAAGTCAACGTTGACTGCAGCTTCAGCAGATGTCGTCATGGCTTGGTACCAGCACTGGCATCTAGGAGCGCACGAACGATACGCAGTCATAGATGCCGGATTGCATTATCGTGCCTCGTTGAGATCGAGTAGGTGCATTGGCACTGCACTCACACCGGGCGTGGTACACATTTGGAGTGCAAAGTTGAAATTGCACCTGAATCGATAGCAAGGGTCCGAAAAACAGGTATGTACCGCTATTTTTTTTTGCATCGGCCAGCAAATTCAAGAGTGGCTTATGTTTATGCGCATGCATTTGACCTGACTGTGGCTCAGACCAACTTCTTTTTCGCATACGTGAGAAATTCTCACCGAGAACAGGTCAGATGTTGACAGCATCCTGGCTGCAGGTGAATCATGACGGAGGGCTTCTTAAGAAACGATCTCAATCAAAATCGCGGGAGACCAGACCTGGCTCTAGCACACGACAGCACTGCTGATCCAGACACTCCCATAGCACAGGCTGCAGCACGACTGCTGACTCAAGACCTACAACCAGTCTTTGGACCTTACCTCAGGTTCAACAACTGGGACATAAACACTGGCCTGTGGACTGGATCAGTGCTTATTGTTGCACACCACTCTGTCACAAGCAGACCCTCGCTGAACTTCACCAGTGGCACATGCGGCAATCAGTCCTCAGATGGCATCCTGCTGGACACATATGGCCAGCACAACTTCTGGAGATTCAGCCTGGGGACATCCCTTGGACCTCAGCCACAGATCTTACAGTACTCTCTACACTATGGTCCAGGCGCATCCATGCCTCAAGGTCAAAGCTACACCGTGCATCTACCAAGCAGGGATCAGCCATGGCACTGGGGGTTCCACTCTTGCAGTGGTTTCTCACTCAGCGTGCATCAGGCTGACTGGGGTGGTGTGGCGCCCTTGTGGAGAGATCTACTTGAGCAGCACCAAGCCTCTCCTTTGCATCTGGTTGTTGGTGGCGGAGACCAACTCTACAATGATGCTTTGTTCAAGGTATTGCTATAGCCTACATACACAAAACCTCGCAACACGAGTCTAGCAGCATCTAGCATCTCCTTTGCATCTGGTGGTTCGTGGAGGGGACCAGCTGTACAATGATGCTTTGTTCAAGGTATGCATATAGCCTGAATGTAACAAACCCTAAACAGCATGAACCCAAAACCCTGAGTTGAGCAGCACCAAGCATCTCCTTTGCATCTGGTGGTTGGTGGAGGGACCAGCTCTACAATGATGCTTTCTTTAAGGTATTGTTATGATTTTACAAGCTGCAAAATACCCATGCAAAATTAGCTGATTAGATGAGTATTGCTTCTTGTTTTGCACCATCTGCACCATCTGCATTTGGCATGCATGGCGTGACTTTGGTCATCTCTGCATTTACTTTGCATGCATGCATGCCCTGTTTTCCACACCTTTGCCCACCTGATCGCATGTTCTGACTGTACAAAGCTGTTTTGCAGTTTGCATACGTTCGCTTCATTGGTAAGCATAGATTTACACTGCTTGCTTAACAATATTAGCTCATTCCCGTCTGTATGTCTGGATGTAGCCTACTTGCAACAGATGCACCAGATGCCAGTTGGCTCACCCCACAATTAAATGTTTATAATATCAAAGTATTATAGTATAATCGCTCATTATTAATATCAGCTGATGGCTGGTGTGTAATGCAGCTACCTACCACCAAGACCTGGCTAGCCATTAAGGATGCAAAAGAGCGTGATTTAGCACCCTTCAACCAGAACATGGCGCAGGAGGTGTACGAGTATTACTTCCGTAATTACGCGGTACACTTCTCCAGTGAGGCCATGAGCCTAGCCTTTGCAACCATCCCTCAGGTATAATTTCATTAGAATAGTCAAATGCTTTCCAGCTCATGCTGAGCTAGGTATGTGCCAGACCCAAGTCTTGTCCCTCCAGAGCAGCCTGTCTTGTGTGTCCCTGTAATGCTCAAGGTATGAACTGTGCTGCGCACTGAGATATTTGCCTTGCACCTCATCCAACACTTTGCTGGCCATCCTGTAAGGCCTTGGGTATAGATTGTGCTGCGCATTGATGTCTTTGCCCTGCACCCCATTTCACAGTTTGTTGCCCATCCTTTGGCACCCTGTGATGACATCATTCCACCAGAAGTGCAGCATTGTGCCAGCATGCACCCAGACAACGATGTTAAGCATCATGCACCTAGACAATGGATGTCGAGTATCATGCACCTAGTCAATGCATGTCAAACATCATGCACCTAGATAAGTATCATGCACCTAGAAAATGGATGTCAAGTATCATGCACCTAGACAATGGATGTCAGGTATCATGCACCTAGACAATGGATGTCAGGTATCATGCACCTAGACAAGTATCATGCACCTAGACAGGTATCATGCACCTTGACAGTATCATGCACCTAGAAAACGGATGTCAAGTATCATGCACCCGGCTCATCTCACCCATCTCTCCTCTCCTGTACACACTTTGGCAAGACAAGTAAACAGCAATGAGCTTGTCTGCTGTGTATACCTGTCATCTGCAGCAGCCAGAACTCTTTGCTTCAGCCGCAGCCTTTATCTCATTATGCACTCTGCTCACCTCACACATTCCTGCTGACATGTACATACTTTGGTGGGACAGCCACAGTCTTGATTCAGTCATTTCATGCAGACCATGACATGGGATGATCACGACATCTTTGATGGCTGGGGCAGTTACCCAGACGGCCTGCAGAACTGCCCTGTCTTCCAGGGCTGTTACCAAGCGGCCAAGCGCTTCTACCTTCTGTTCCAGCAGCACACCACAGAGCCGCGCGTGTCGCAACTGACAGACATGTTTGGCCACAGGTAACTGTTACCTTGCAGTTGTCAGACATACTTGGCCACAGGTATATGTTACCTTGCAAATGTCAGACATGTTTGGCCACAGGTAATTGTTACCTTGCAACTGTCAGACATATTTGGCCACAGGTAGCTGTTACGTCGCAAGCCCACAAAGAAAGCGCTGACATTTGTCTCATGCATTCATGATAGGATCACACCACAGAGGCGCACATGTTGCAACTGTTCAACATGTTTGGCCACAGGAAATTGTTACATCGCACCTGGGCAGCCCGGCATAATACTTGGCTTCTGATTGAATTGACGACAAAAAGAATAGCCTGTTCTGTTCTTTTCTTTTTGTTACATTGCAAGCCCATAACGGCAGCACTGACATTAGTTTTGTGCATTCACAACAAAATCACAGGCATGGCATCATGTGGTCCCCCTGTTGAGCGCTCATTGTGGCATCCCCTCAGCAGGCAGCTTTGCACAAATCCAAACGACTATCGCATGCTCATACACTTCTCATACACTTCACAGAAGGCCCTGCCATTGAGCTGAAATAGGCAAAGCACATTTTCCTGCTGGCATACACCCTGTGTGCTGATGCCAATGTTGGCATCAAGATTGCTGCATGTGCCCCCCAGCCTTGTCTGAATCTTGCTGCAAGTGCTTCTTTGTCTTCTCTACTTCCTCTTCTTCTACATCTTGTTCTTCTTCTTCTGCTTCTACGTGGTTCTTTTTTGTTTCAGGGGTTTCAGCATGGTCAAGCAGTGTGGCCCTCAGTTAGCTTTAGTCATTCCTGATGCTCGTGCTGAACGCACCAAACCTCAGGTATGCTGCTTTCACGCCCTCTTGAATTTGGTCGAAAGGAAAGGAAAAGCATTGAAAAGACTACACCTTTTGATGTCAATTTAATGAGGAGCCAAGTATTATACCGGGCTGCCCAGGGTTTTGAAACTGGACGTCACTGCATGGCTGTCTTGTCTCTGCTGAGCCTTCCTGTATATGCTGCAGCAATGATGACTCATCATCTGGACTGGTCACATTGACTTTGAACATTGGCAATGAACAATGACATGAACCTTGACATGAACATGTCACTCAATTCACACACGGACATTGTCCTCTTGATTGGTCTTCACCATCAAGAGTACAATGTCCATGTGTCAATTGAGTGACATACTCATGCAATGTTCATGTCAATGTTCAAAGTCAATGCTCATGTCCCAGGCTGCACTGCTGTCAAAGTCATACGTTGACCTTCATGCTTGCAGGGCTCACACAACAGTCACGCGTCATTTCTGCTCTGTATAGCACTGTACTCTCATGTACATGTCAGGTGCATTCAGTGAATCACGTGCTGAGCTGCACAAATGACAAGTACATTCATCAATGCAGCGCCAATCCAGCTTGCTTTTTCATAAAGCAAACTGTGACCTGACGAAGTACAACCTGCTAAATCACAAGTGTTGCATAGCTTGCAATTACAGCTCGGGCATGACAAGTGCGCAATCGTCAAACCTGTTGAATTGGTAGACCTCACAGAGATGCGCAAGACAGACAGCTTTGGAGAGACAAGACTTGTCCCGCACGTACCCAGCTCATCATGAGCTGGAAAGCTTTATTATCATTATCATTAATATTATTATTATTTATATATTATTATTATTTGTTTACATTATTACTATTATTATGACAAGTGGGGTTGGGGTGCAGGTGATAGACCCCCAGAGCTGGGACATGATCTTTGACCGCATGCGCGCTCTTCCTCCAAGCACTCGCCATGTGGTGATGGTGACAACTGTACCTGTAGTGTATCCTCAGGTGAGTCCAAACACGCCCGAAATGCCCTGATGGGGCCAAGTTGCTGTTTGTGCTAATTGGCAGACTAGTTTGTACAGCATGGACTCTTCTGGTAGACCACACGTGCTGAGATGACGCTGCTAGGGTCAAGTTTCTGTTTTTGCTAATTGGCAGGCTAATTTGTACAGCAGGCACTCTTCTGGTAGACCACACGTGCTGGAATGACGCTGCTAGGGTCAAGTTTCTCTTTCTGCTTGTGCCAGACTGTTGTAGCAGGCACTCTTCCTGTAGACCACACGTGGTGGAACAACACTGTTAGGGTCAAGTTTCCCTTTTTGGCAATTGGCAGAACTTGTATTTTGTACAGCAGGCACTCTTCAGCCTAGACTACACATGCTGGATTGGTTGTCTGTGCTGCATGACTGCTGTGGTGGTGAGTCGTTTAATGCCAGTGCACTCCTTGCTGCTCCCTGTTCAGTGTTTGCTGAACCGTGAGTGTGGTCTCTTGTCTGCAGATTCCAGGGTCAGAAAAGATGTTAAAGACTCTTCTGTTTAGTAAGGTTGCTGGATCTTGAGTGTGGTCTGCAGATTCCAGGGTCAGAGAAGATCCTAGCGACTCTTCTCTTTAGGAAGGTTGCTGGACCTTGAGTGTGGTCTGCAGATTCCAGGGTCAGAGAAGATCCTAGCGACTCTTCTCTTTAGTAAGGTTGCTGGACCTTGAGTGTGGTCTCTTGTCTGCAGATTCCAGGGTCAGAGAAGATCCTAGAGACCGTGTCAGGTGCAGATCGCGGCAACAAGCTGGCAAACCTGTTGAAGAAGACAGGGTTGACCAAGGCAGCCATGAGCAGCTTTGGGGAGCCAGAGCTGCTGGACGACTTGGCTGATCATTGGAATGCTGGCAATCACAAGGAGGTATGCTGCTGATGCGCGACAGATCCAAATTGCTCTCTGGCAAGGTCAGAGTTGGGCAATTGCTTCCGCAACACGAACGGCAAATTTGGGCTGGCTCACACACTGTTCTCCGCGTTAGTCTAGATGGTTAGGATACTCGGCTCTCACCCGAGAGACCCGGGTTCAAGTCCCGGACGCGGAATTTCGCTTGCTTTTTGTTTTTGTTAGTGTGATGTACACAGCATCTTGTGCTCTGCCCTCGATCCGGCCTGTCATCTTAAACCTCCGTCGCGGATCAGGCACAAAGTTCCTGTCTTGTCTCAGCCAGCTTTCATGTTGTGCCCTGCTTACCTTAAGCTTGGGCATGCCATTTTGACTGCTGCTGCTGTCACACATCCGCCAGAACATCCTTGTGGATGTTCAGCCAGCTTATGAGGGTGCTGGGTTCTGTGCAGGAGCGCAGGATGCTCATTGAGAAGTGCCAGGAGATTTCAGCAGCACAGTGCATCCGCATCAGCTTCCTCTCAGGGGATGTGCATGTCTGTGCAGCTGGACGTCTGTACAGCGATCCCAAGGTGAAGACCTTTTTCTTCATGTCGTAACATTGCTTCTGGCAGTCATGTATGGCAATTCGTTCCCTTTTGCATGCCCAATGCAAACAATCAAACGGTTGTTCCGCAGCACAGTTGTGCTCAGCACAGCAGGAGGGAAGGCATGCGTTAAGATCATTGCCATTCTCGGTGTTGCTGTGCATCATGTATCGGCAATGTTTGCAATCACCTTCCTGTACAGAGTGTGCTTTGAGACATTGCATGCATGCCTGGGCAGTCTCATGTCATAGCTGCATTTCAGCATTAGTGCCACTGCACACTTGCAAACAATCTATGCTGCATGTATAGAGCAGTGCCATCATCAAGAACCACCTTTGTTTTGTCATTGAATCTGGCAATGTCATCCTGACCGCTGCCTCTGAGTAGTGGTCAAAGCCAGATTGTGACCAATGCTGTTGTGTACAAGCACAGCAACCATCGCACACAATGAACTTGTACATGCTAGCGTTACCATGTGTTGATCATTATATAAAGATTAGTACTCACACAACATGTTGTGTATACAACATACATGTGTACACACATGTATATACAAATAAATACATATATATTGATTGTACGTGTATATAACTGTTCTATCCTAACAGCAACAACATGTGCAGGTGAACCTGGCAAATGACCACCGCTACATGCCTCAGATTGTCAGCAGTGCCATTGTGAATGCCCCACCACCTGAGGGAGTGATCAAGACCCTGCACCTCTGCTCTCAGGCCCACAAGAACATCGACAAAGCCACCAAGGTATGGTCTGGCCCAAACCCTGAAGAACAAACCCTAATTCTGTACTTGTTTAGCAACCAATAAGAACATTAACAAAGCCACGAAGGTACAATTAAGGCGTGAGTATGCATGAAACACAAATGAAGTTTGCTTTGCATACAATGGCTTTGCTTAGGCAGCAGAATACAGGACAAGCAGCCCACTCATCAGTGTGAATGGTGTGCTACATGAGCTAATAGCATATCATCTAAATCATCAGCTGAGGCTCTTGTGCTGGCAGCAACAACCACAAAGCTGCCCAGATGTGAATCATTCTGGGGAAGCTGCTGTGCGTCTTCCAGAAAGAGCAGGGACTGGGTGCTACATTGGTTGGCATGAAGCTGCTCAGATTTGTAGTCATGCTGTATCACTGCAGGACAAGATGCTTGGGATTGTTCATAAAGAGCGGGGCTATGATCTGGCAGGCATGAAGCTACTCATGTGATTAGTCATGCTGTGTCATTGCAGGAGAAGATGCTGCGCATATTTCACAAGGAGCCTGGACTGGGTGATAAGCTGGCAGGCAGGCGCAACTGGTGTGAAATCTGGGAAGCCAGCTCCTCCATCCCTGCAAGGAACCAGCCTCTGCCTGAGTATCAGGTTGCAGCCCAAGGCAGCCTGGTGTTCACACTACGCCTAGAGGTAATCACTGTCAGGAAACAAGTAGAAAGACACCCTATACGCCATGTCTGGAGGTAATTACGGTCATGACAGGAGGAATACAGGTATCCAAGAGCAAAAGGATGCAAGCAAGCACACGCATGTATGCTGAATCAAGCCCCTAAGGCAATTCGGTTTTCATATTATGTATAGATGTAAGTTTGCATTTTGGCTTGGTGCTCTCAGGTGATGAGTCGATGTTTTATCACCAACATGGGTTGCCAAGCCATGATTGGCAACCAGTCATTGCTGTACCACAATGACTTACCGCAAAAGTATGCAGTACATATTTGGCTTGCATGCAACATATTCATGACCCTGAGCTGTTTTGTATGCTGTATAATTTCTTAGCGTAGCGTGATTTACTTACGTGAATGGACGTGGATGTATGTTGTTTTGTGCACACTGAGTTATAACTATCACAATAGCAATTTGAAGGCTGTCCGGCTCATGATGAGCTAGGTATATGCAGAATTCTGAGTGCACAGCACTCTGCATCAACTCTAGATAGGTCTAGATAGGATGATGAAATTCTCTTCTTTGACCCTGATCTTGAAAAATGATTTTGCTGCACAAAAGCCCGAGCTGTTTATTGTTTTAGATGTCTTGTGTGAATTTTGTCCCCCTTTATTTTGTTCCCCTCTTTATTAAGGCTCTGCTTGATTTTGTGTATTTCTTTGCATGGTTTTAAACTCTTACATTTGCCTGCAGATGGACAAGAACCGTCCAGGAGTCTCCGTGAAGCCCTTTGATATCCCCATTGTCCCTCTCATGACTCAGGGCGGGGCCTTTGCCAATGGGGGCCCTGGCTTCTCCCATTCCTCCTCTTCAGTCGCCGGCATCAGCTCAGGCATGTCCGGCATGGCCCTCAATGGTTCAAGTCAGCCTAATCAGGCAGGGCAAGGGCAGGGCCAGTATGGGCAGCCTAACCAGGCAGGGCAAGGGCAGGGCCAGTACGGGCAGCCTAATCAGGCAGGGCAAGGGCAGGGCCAGTATGGGCAGCCTAATCAGGCAGGGCAAGGGCAGGTCCAGTATGGGCAGCCTAATCAGGCAGGTCAGGGCCAGTATGGACAGCCTAACTCAGCAGAGCAGGGACAGTATGGCCAGCCCAACCAGGCTTCCGCAGGTTACTCACCAGTCAATCAGGGTGCTAGTGGTGGTGTTGGAGGTTACTCACCTCTTGGTCAGGAGCAGCATGGTCAGCTCAATCAGACAGGGCAGGGGCAGGGCCAATACAATCAGACAGGGCAAGGGCAGGGCCAATACAATCAGACAGGGCAGGGCCAGTCTGGTCAGTCAGGGCAGAACCAGTACAATCAATCAGGGCAGGCCCAGTACAGCCCTTCAGGGCAGGGCCAGTTTGGTCAGCCTAGCCAGGCAGCTGGAGCTTACCCACCCACAAGCCAAGCATCTGGAGCTTACTCATCATCCAGTCAGTCCATGCCTAATCAGGCAACGCAGGCTGGACAGCCTTCAGGAGGATTCCAAACTTACCCTGAGATGTCAAACACCAATGCCTTTAATGGAAACCAACCCTATGGGTCTCCTAGCGGCGGCAGTGGAGCTAATCAGTATAATCAAAACGCAGGCGGGCAGCAGTCACAGCAGCAGACTTACACAGGTCAGCAGGGTAACAGCGGTAATTACGCTGCGTATCCTGACCTGGGCAGTGGTAACACTGGGGGCTATGGCCAGGGCAACTCAGTCCCCAGCTATGGTCCCAATCAGTCTGGGACTGGGGCAGGATCCCAGGGATATGACACCAGCAGTAATGACTACAACAAGTATGGCCAGGGGGGCGGCGGCCAAAGTCAGGGGTCAGGGGGGTACAGCGGGGCTGCTAGCAATCCCCAATACAGTCAGTCTGGAGCGTTTACCAGTCCCCAGTACAGCCAAACTGGGATGCTGCCAAATCCCCAGCACAGCCAGGCTTCTAGTGACCTCCATTATGGTCAGTCCAGTCCTTTTGCAGGGTCAAATGCTGGCCAGTCTGGGCAGCTCGGGATGAATGCATCCCCAAGCTGGCCAAATGCCCCAAACTGGAACTCTCAAGTGCCCCAGGGAAACAATGCTGGTAGCAGTAATGCAAGTTCAGGTTATCATGGTCACCCTTATGGTGACATTCCACCTGCATTGTAGACTATGCTGCTAAGCAGGATCTGATGAGAGACCAGACTTGGTACACAAGGGTTCACAGGTAGACTGTTTTTCAAGCACCTTAGGAGGACTGTTTGTCACTGCTATTGTGTGCGGCTGCTTGATGTTTGGGTACCAAAGGTATGCTGTCGTAGGCACTGCAATATGTGCAGAGGGGATGTAGGTTTGCGACACAAAATAGTTTGTGAAGCCTGATCTTGCATAGCTGTTTCTGCAAATCAAGATTCGATGTACTGAAGGGCCGCTTTCGCAAGTCATTTCTGGCAGTTCATTTGGCAGACAGGGACTGTTATGATGGCTGATGCTTGATCAGGCTACCTGTCTGTTTGCAATCTGGAATTGACTGCTTGCTAGCTTAGCAGCCTTGGAACAATGCAATACTTGCTAAAAGCAACATGCATTATTCATGCATCCTGCTCATTGGCCAATGGGAAATGCTGTCTGTATACTGTTATTCCTGGCGCTAGCTGCTGCTGCTGCTGCCAGTCATGATCGCTAGTGAATCCAGTATTGTACGTAACACATACTGAGGTGGCCGAGCATGTTCTCAATGTCTGGTTGCCATAGGCCATGATGATTGTGGCACACCTGCTGACAGCTTTATCACAGTCGATGCCTGCCTGTTCATTATGGTTATTCAGCCTTTGCAGTCTCATCTGATCAAGTCAAGCACAACTCAGTTCACACCTACAACCAAGAGCAGACTCTCAGGCCAAATGCCGGGAAAAGAAAGGGTTACGCTTTTCAGCGATCATAACGGGAGCCTCCCAAGGCGGCAGCCCGGAGCTACTGAATGCCGGGATCCTAACAGTGCAGCAATCACAAACTACCTCAGGACCCGGCATCTACAACCTTAGTCAATGGTAGCTGGAGAGGTAGTATAACTTGTTGGTTGACTGAAACCCTGACCGCAGGCTGCTGGCTGAGTTTGCCCTGCATTGGTATCAAGGCTAAAAAGGGATTGTCACGTCTGTAGCTGCTGCTGACACTGCTTATTGAAGCTGATGACATGTCTGCTGCAGTGTGCATGCAATTGACAGCAGACAGCTGAGCTCAAAGAAACGACCTGCTTCAGCCTTGCTGACATGCCTGCTACCCAACAAAGGTTTGGACAGAACAAAAGGTGTCTGAAACAGGTGGATGCGACATACTGGGCAAGAGCAGCAGCAGAAGCTACTGGGCAGCAGCAGCAGCAACAGCTTGCATACAATTCACATGCCATCCTCATTGACTCGACCATCCTAGTGCAACTGCTGATTGCCAACATGGCCTTGTTTAGGAGAGGCAAGTGAACCGATGATGTGACGGACAGTTTGTTGTATAGTCACAGGACTTAACTTGAAGTTGGCAGACCAGGGAGGTTAAGCTGTTTCTGCCAGAACTAGTGTCAGCAAAGTCGTGAATGTGGAGAGTACATGCGCATGTTGTGGTGACTACAGCATCTACTCTACTTTTTTTCGTTTTTTCTCAAAGTGTCTAGTTTGTGAAGTTTCTACAAACTGTGCAGTTTCAAGCCCTGCCTCTGACTCGACCTCTGTTTGCAGTCAATTTGAGCTCTCCTGAGTTCACAGCCTTCTGACCCTGTAAAGCACCCTACGCAGCACATTGTAAAGCACCAGGTCTGAAATTGATGTATCGGAAGTTGTAGTTGACAAGCATGTGTATCACAAGAGCATGACCAGAAGATAGAGACATGAGGGATTGTGCAATGCACGGATGTGCAAAACACACACAAGGGCTGGACTGGGTATCATACCATCATACACTGAGTGATACTATGGCTGCAACACTGCTTGTGATGTCAGTCTAATCAGGCCAGCTTACATTTTGTAAATGGCCCATGTCAGCTGCTCTTGCTGCATCTTCTTCCTTTGCAAAATAACCAAGAATGCGCTTCGGGAAGCGCTTTTTCTGATTGGGTTGCATGTATGACAGATGCACGTATGCCTCCCACTTCTTTACCCTAGTATTCCATTGGTATGGTATTCCAAACCTGAAAGAATCCACACAACAACTGGAGCGTCTGAACTCAGATAGACAGTAGTGTAATGCAGCTAAATGGCTGCTTCAGATATCAGCTTCAAACATTTAGGATCTTGCTTTGTGTGCACAACATACAAAACTGCGTAAGACTAATACCGTGTATAACACCACTTACCTGCTACAAGGCAATAAACTGCTCAACAAAAGATGTATATTGTGCGTACCAGTGTACTTGATGGTCATGCATGAAGATATACGCATAATATGGCAATGCTTGTTGGTCAACCTGCTGTATTAACGAGCTTTGATGACTCTTTTAGCCTCTAAGCGACTCTGCTCATCAAATTTTGCAACTTGACCAATTTGGTGATGGTCGTACTGAGAGTCAGGGAAGTTGACAGCCTTCATACCCTGCATCAACATTTTGTGTGCCAGTATCAGTTGTTCATGTTGATACAAAAACACAATCGCAGCTTACATTTCGTCATATATTTTAAAGCTTGCGGCCAATCTCTATGAGGACCAATGGAATCTTCCAGCCTCCATACACGCTCTGGCACATTTGCAGGTGCAGTGCAAAAAGCTCTAGTCAGAATCTAATCTTGATGATGTTACCAACCTCATTTGGACTGTGCATCTACAAGGTGTCACTGACAGTTCAGCGCTGTGTGTGCATCTCACAAAGCTGGAGTCACACATATCTGATGCGTCCCTTGTCTGCGACCACAGCTGCCTCTTCATCCGTATCAAAGCAACCAAGGAAGAGACAACTTTTTGGAAGGCCCGCTTGCTCAGGTGGGATGATGAGGTAAACTGCCCATGTATTGAGCAAGACAGACCATGTGACACCAGTGAACCTGAAGGGAAGGTAGCAAGCTTGCAGAGTGTTGCGCAACAGAATGCATGGACAGCAACATGAAAGCACAAAACGTAATTATGCACACAGTGCTTACAAGACAAGCTCAGGGAGCTGTCCTTCGCAGACTGATCGGGGATGCAGCCTGTTACATGACAACTCCAATCGTGACAGGCATCCTCACTTCACTTTAATTTCTCTGCTAGAATATGGCCAAGGAAGTTCTCACAGCTTGTATTCTCCACCATTCAGGACTTGGTGCTGACCAAGGTGTACCAAAAACAGTGTGTTGCTTTGGACATCCTTAACGAATCTAGCCAGTTAGCACAGACAATGCGCAAGAATGGTATCTCAGTCAACTTTGGCAGCCATACAAAGCGTGGTACCGGTGCACTGCAGCTTGATGCATGTCAAGAACCTCACTTCCATCAGGCAATTACATTCTAATCTGGGTCTTGGCTGACATTGTTGAAGCGAGCTGGTACAAGCACACATCAGCTAAAATCTGTCTCAGAGTTGCTACCTCCATTCACTAAATTGCAGCAGCCACCCCAACAAGTTCTGCATTGTCTGGAAGGGCTTGAGACAGCTGCAGCCCTGCATAGCAACACTGGGCCAAAGCAGACCACCACTTCAAAACAATCAGCGCACCCCCATCAATGTCTGACGTGGTTGTGCAGAGTATTGTGGGACGCGCGCACAAAACAACAGCAGGTTCAGCAGCAGCACGTGTAGGTTGAGTGTCAAGCGACAACAGCAGCAATAGCAGCAGCTGCAAGAACAACTGCATGACAGGCAATGGACAGCAGTTCATTGCATGTCAACTGGACAGCACAAGCAAGAACGATTGGCACATGTTGGTTTACCGAAAAATGAAGAGGTCCCTGTCTACACTAGACAGGAATATAGTGCATTGGTCATCAGTGAACACAGATGGTGGTCAAGATACAAAATCTTTGTAGTTTTTGCAATTGCTGCCAAGCAAACACATGATATTGCCCACGGATTCAATTTCAAAGCATGCCCACAAAATACAATCACAAATGGAATGTCTGTCAGTACATTGCTTCTCAAGGCTGCTGCAGAAGCAGTTGCAACAACTGAAGTCCTGAGCATCTGCTGAACGCGCAGCAACAAACATAAAGCAGACACGACTGGAGCTGCTTCAACTTACACACAAAGTTTCGGAAGAAATAAGTGTTGCGCCTCCAAAAGCATCTTTCCCGTCCTCATGAGCGTCCCGTCAGAACCACAAAGATGCTGCGACCTCACACCACAAGACACTAGCCTATAGGTCAAGGTGAGATCACAAAGTTGACACCTACCAATAGACTTGCATATCCCGGCCCGCGGCAGCAAGAGCTGGCAAATTCTCTGCCCATGATCGCTTGCGGTATGTGCTGACGCTGCGTGCCATGTTGCTGACGGCTTCGAAGTGCAAAGAGAATTTGAAGCCTCTGGATCAGCGAATGTGAGGTCATAAACACGTGCATGTTATTGGGGTGAGTGTGTCATAAGTCATGTCCTGAGGTGAACGAGACCTCCGACACCAGGGGCTGACAACAGGGCGCTGCCTCTTCTCGACTGGTAAATACAAGCCTTCCTGATTGTTGCTTCACGACATGACTTCCGCCGGCGACGGCAACGTGATAAGAGACGTCTTGATCGTCGACATTTCTGACTTCGAAAACAGAAAGCACGAAATCGGTCGTCAGCTTTACCATGCGTCGCACAACGTTGGCTTCTTCTACATCAAAGGTCACGATGTGCCCAACAAAGACATAAACAGCATCTTCAACGCCGGCGAGCAGTTTCTGAACCTTCCAGCTGACGTCAAGGAGAGATTTGTGTGGGTTCCCGACAGATATTTGGGCTGGAGGAGCCAAAGCGGCTTGGAGTCTGTTACCGGTAGCCTCAGCAAGCAACACATTGCTCCGTTCATCCGGCTGAGGGTTCGGCTACAGCGATTGTTCCATCTGTCGTATCTGTCTGCAGGCAATAAGCTTTGGGAGTGGGTGAGCTTCGGGAGATACGGCACCGGAGGGTATGACGTTCGCAAGCAGGCGAGATTCCATTTGTGCTGTGCAAAAGACAGTTCCCTGAGGATCTCATTGCCTGTGCTGCATATGAGCCTGTTTTCAGTGAAACAGTTTTGACTGCAACTGTTTTCACTGAGTGACATAGGCAAACTGTACCATCTGGCCTGGGCATATGCATATGGGCTTTGCAGCTCTTCAGATATAGGACGGCCCACATAAGCATCCCAGACGTTACACAAACAGTCAGTCAAACGTTGATCTATCAGCGCTGCATGCAGTGACAAGTTTGATTGCCGACCCAGATGTCTTTGCAGAAGTTCCTAGGATCCAGCTGGCCCACAGAGTTAGGCGACTCCTGGAAGGAACAGTCTCTAGAGTTTCAAGCAAAGACACATGAGGTTGCTTTGAAGATTCTGAGGGCAATGGCCCTTGCTCTTGGCAGGGACGAGTATGAGTTTGTTGAGGTGTGCTCCATGTATGCCAACAATAATTTTATGTTGCTGGCAGACAAACTCAAGGTTGCAAGGTACTACGTATGTCTGGCACTGACGTGGAATCACAGCTTAGCCCCATTGTGTACGTGCAGCCCTTTGACATAGAATCAGAGGAAAACCCTAGGTAATCTTCCTATCCAATCCCTATGGACGTCCATGTCCCGTCGACGGGACAATCATCTTGTAGCAATGCCATGCTCACCAAGTTACCTGCTGTCAGCCTTTCACAGTGTTGCTGCATGATGTGGTGGCACCAACACACTGTTGAGGTTGTGTCTCTGTGGTGCATCATATGTTGGCCTCATGCCATGATGCATTGGCCTACAGGCATCCATGCAGTTAAACTCCTGACAAGTTTGCCTGGCTGCACATGTGTGCAGCTTCATGGCATGGAACTGGTACCCTCCTGTTGGTGAGGACACTGCTAAGCTGCCACCCAGGCTTCATGGTCATGCTGACATGGATATCATCACACTCCTCTACCAGCACACAGGTACCTAACCGCTCTGCCAACATGCACATGTAATATTATTGTATATAACATGTAATATTAGTATATATTATTCATCACACTCTTGTACCAGCGCACAGGTGCTCAAAAAACATCTCCTTGATGTAGAAACGCGTTTTTACTGTGCCCAAGCGTTTCTGAGTTTAGATTTCCAGTGTAGGGGATGACGTTTCTGAATTAAAATAGACGTTTCGGGATTGAGAGAGCATTTATTCTGTCAGCATGCATGTGCTTAAAATCAATGATGGTCCAGGTTGTATGTGTGTGGGAATGATATATCATGAGTTCAGCAAGTTGCACTTCCTCTGACTTACAGGCTACAATTACACCTGGCATCAACTGTGGCAGCATGTGATGTAAACACACATCTGTGCTTGCACTTGAATGTGAACTGAAAATGTGAACATTCCAAGTTAGCTGCTGCCATGTGTGCCCTCTGACAAGTTCCAACAGCACAAGTTGTAGAATGTAACATTGTTCATACACATGCATGTGATGCCTCCGCCATGTGACTACACTCTGTAACAATAATACCAATCAAAATGTATACTTAGCCAGCAGGCATCAGGTATGTGCGACTCTGTAATCAGACTTATGATTCTCTGATCATTCATGACCCATCTGTTGTTGGTGTGTTCTACACGTACATTATATATATGTCATGTCATGTCATGTCATGTCATGTCATGTTATGTTATGTTATTAAATATGATGACTATTACAGGTGACACAGGCCTAGAGATTGCTCCCGGCAAGGATGTTGACGAGCATCCAGATTTGAAGGAGATTGGCAATGCCTGGAATGCAGTGCCAACAGCTAAGCACTGGACCCCCATCGACCCCATAGAGGGGTGCATCACAGTCAACATTGGGGATGGCTTGCAATGGTGGACAGATGGTCTGTTCAAATCCACCTACCACCGCGTCAGGGCTCCAAAGGGGGGTGACAACAGGGTAAGCCCATGATGCAGTCTGTGAAAAAGAAAAGAAAGGAAAAGTTTATTCTTTTCTGCAATCATTTGGGAGCCTCCAGAGGCGGCAGCCCTGAGTTGTGATGCAGCCTGTGGCTTCGCAAGTTTAGTCCCTGCAGGAGTCAACTGCCTTCACATGTACTTGAGTCGGCCTCCAGCTTGTTCCCGTGAGCTGACTCACCTTTGGCCCAGCAACATGCATCCTAACATATAGCCAGAGCTGAAGTCATTGCAGCACTCATCTTGGCAAGATCATTTCACATTGAAAGTTTCTTTGCATGTCCAGAATAGATGTACTGGACTGCAACTCGACAGTATGCAATCTTATGTGCATTCACATGTGCGACCACTGTTTGGACAACTCTGTACCTGCTGCGCCATAGCTGTGCTGTTCAGAGAGTCTACAACAACTGCGCAGCATACAGCATGCCGCACACCACGCTGTATGTGCCTGGAGCTTTGGCAAGCATTGATCTAGATCTGTATTGCAGGGGTCACGCATGTCAGTGCCCTACTTTGTCAATCCCAAGCTGAACTACGTCTTCCAAGGGCCAGAAAAGAAGTTCCCCCCTCTGTCCGGCTTTGACCTGCTTGCCAAAACAGGAAATGCATATGAGGCTCGAAAGAATGATTCAGAGGGCAAGTGGAGGGAAAAGGCCTATGGTGATGCTCACCGCAATGGGCAGTATGCCTCTGTTGAGGGTGCCAAGGGAAGAGAAACTGCAGTACCTGTTGCTGCAGCTTGAAGAATTCACATGCATGTATTGCTATGCTCAGCAGGTATGCATAGTGGCTGTGTTACACTATAGTAGTGACGCTTCTGATGCTGTTGAAGTTGCCAACTGTTGGACGTCTACTGCAGAGCTGAGCTGCGCATGGGTATAGCCTATTTTGGTTGATGACACCTAAGCATGCTCAGGCCAACATAAATACAGCAGTCGCTTAAAATTTGCACTTTTTTGTGTTATCCTAGTGCAAATTTGCTGCTGGAAGGTGTTGCATGATGGTGCATGAGTACTCATCAAGTTGTGCTTGGGCTGGCAGCTGAGCGACTTGCTTGGTGTTATCATGAGCATCGTGCTGCCTATTCATCACTTGCGGTGTAGCTGGATTAATGCAAATCTTATTTTGTTGTGTGGGTGCAGGCTCCCTTCAAGCATTAGACTGCAGCAAGATGCCCTTGACCTGAGCACAGATGCACAGATGCACAGATGGCTAGATAGGAGCTAGCATCAGGCCATAATCCACTTCAGTTCAGCTGTTTGTATACATTATAACCCAAAGATTGCAGCATTGTTCTCATTATCTGATCAGATAAGCTCAGCAATGTCTATTTTGCTGAGCTTTGCTGTGTATCAGACCAGTCTTTCAGTCGCCTGTTTCAGATTTTGTGTAGTTTGTTCAACGCTTGTCGTTGTGAGATTGAACCGCTGGTTCTATTGCAAGAAGTCAGGCCAATTCGAAGATAGTTAGTTGTTTGAGCGCCTGTATTTGGCATCTCTTAAGATTCAGGGCAATGTGAAGGTACTTAGTTGGTTTGAGCGCTTGTATTTGGCTAAATGCCAAGATGAAAAAGAAGCTGTATATATAGCTATCATGTTGCTACACAGGCTATCACAAGCCCTTCCAGGCAATGCAGAACTGGCTGGGGTGGTTGTTGCAAGCTAGTGAGTCTAGGGAGCACCTGGACAGCCCAGGATAATACTTGGCTTCTCATTAAGTTGATGCCGAAAGGCATAGTCATTTCTTTTCTTTTCTTTTGGGAGCAACTCTCCCCTGACAGTCAGACAGCAACTCTCCCCAGACAGTCTGTGGCTGTGTGCTTGTACCGGCTTGCAAAAGCACTCGTACAGTATGTCAGCCGGGACCCAAACTGCCTGCTGGTGTCCACATGGCCATGGAAGTCTTGGTCACTGTTGCTGCGCATCTTATGTAGAACTGCTTGTCGTGCCTTAGCTTGTGCCTATTTGGTTGCCACACGTCTACTCATGTGGACTTTTGATCATGCGTATCACGATACTTGTATACAATGTGTGTGATAGCAATCACAAATTGGAAAGAGTCACTGCCAAGGCTGTTTGGTGACTTTACAACGTTCATGGTTGATACACCGCTGGCGAACTTGCATCATGCATGATGCACAGGTTGACATTGTAAGACACGGCTGCAGGTTCTGTTGTGTCAATGAAAGACTGCTTGCATGCAAAAAATGGCAGAGGAGCAGGGAGTTGGATGGGCAGTGGCTGACAGGCAGGGAGAACACGGCCCTATGGCATGCATGTACACACGTGCAAGCAGCATATGCATGTACGTGATGGACCTCAGAGTCTTGAAGCTTCACTACTAAAGCTCTGGCTAATTCCAACACAAGCAACATGAAGTGTTTGTACCTTGTTCACTAATTGGTACCTTGTTACAGTAGCAATCAGACAAGCAATCACGTGCAATACACAGCACTGCTAGCAATTATTGCATTATACAAAGCACTACTAGCGCTGTTAATATCGTTTTCATGCCATCAAGTCAAAGCTATGAATACAACACGTTTTCAAGTGGCAGACACAACTTCAAATTGCAGACATCAATCAGACTGGAGAAGGAAATTGCACACTGTGGTAGGCAAATACTCCTTAGGCTTGAGTGTTGATCTTTCAAGTATATAGCCAACAGCCTTCAAATGGCCTGAAACAATAAAGCATAAGTCTCAAAAGGCAATGCAAGTCTCAAAAATAACCAATCACACGCTAACGATGGACAGCATGCTGTGATACCACCGCTGAACATTCTTGAGGGACGCTCTGAACAGAGCTGTGAAAAGTTTGCAAAGCTCAAAGGGGGAAATTTCCATACGATTACCTGACACTGATGGTGCATTCATGCATTGTTGCAGCGTCCAAATTTTTAGGTCGCCATGCTGATTATTGCTGTCACTTGACAACAAGCAAATTCTGGGGCATTGTCTAACGATTCTGAGCACCAGCAGCATCATCAGGCCTTGCGACAACAGGCTGCTGCACATACTGCTCAACCTTAGGGTCCTGTTTTGGCAAATCATCATCGCTGTCAGAGGGTCCATTCTGCCCCGTGGACAAGCCATGCTCCTCCCTGTGGGCCCACCTCTTGAGGAAGGGGAAGCATGGGAATGCGCTCGCAGCGACTGCGTAGATGATGAAGCGTGACTCAATGATGGGGAGAGTGGTGGCCACAGCTGCTGCCACCAGGCCCCACACAAAGCTGAGAATGACCCAGAAGTAGAATTATCCCTGCAGGGCCAACACAAAGCTGAGAATGACCCAGAAGTAGAAGTATCCCTGCAGGGGCAGCACAAGCTCTGCATCATGGAGGGCTTACACAAACAAGCAGAATCCTGCAAGGAAGCTAACTAGTGGTAACAGGGGGAAAACAAGGAAAAAAGGGGCTGAATTACTACATCAAATGGCTACAGCACACAGTGATGCTTGTAGCATGTGAGAGCACTTGACCAATGACACCATGCCCAGGTATTTTGCTGTGACTAATGACATATTGGCTTGCCGTGGCGCTGCTGACAGCTCAATCTGTACAGGCTGAAAGGCTGGCAAACACCAGTGAGTGAGTGAGTGAGTGAGTGAGTGAGTGAGTGAGTGAGTGAGTGAGTGAGTGAGTGAGTGAGTGAGTGAGTGAGTGAGTGAGTGAGTGAGTGAGTGAGGGCAGACCTTGGGGAAGACCCCAGCAGGGAGGGCAAGCAGAGGCCAGCCGAAGATGAAGATAACGGTAAGAATGATGCACCAGGTCCAGATGATCCTTTCCGCCTTGTTCAGCGCCTCAGATGTCTCCTCCTTGGCAATGCTCTTCTTCTGCAGCACACACACCAGCACAGTTTGAACGAGATGTCACACTTCACACCATCCCTCCACAGAGCGAGGCACAGACAGACAAACAGCCTGAGCGTGAGGACACAGTCACTGATCACCATAATGTTGCCACAAACAACTGAATGCAGAATTTATGTTAGGCAGACAGCATGCAAGCTGAGACCACGTCTCAGACTGATGCTTGCTGCAAATGGGTTAAGCTAGGTATCAGTAGACCTCACAAGCACATAAATGTAGTATCATGATCACGGGGACGCCTGTCTCATTGAAGCCAGATCATGGACACCCATGTGACAGGACAAGCGAGAAAAAAGCCATCTGCTGCAGAAACACAAACAAGCCCGATGACAGAGAGGCAGACAGCAAAAGGGTGCAAGCAGGAGCAAGGAGACAAGCGGCAGCAGCAGCAGCATCAGCAGGAGGGGTGGGAGAAGGAGAAGGAGGGGTGGGAGAAGAAGGAGGGGTGGGAGAAGGAGAAAGAGGGGTGACATAACAAGACAACAAGCAGGGGTGAGCAAGAGCAAAGCTGCTACTCACATCCTTGGAAACATCATTGTACAGCTGGATGTGCTTCATCTCGTTCCAGTCAAAATTCTGGGGAAAGAGGAAGGACAGCACAACAGTGAGGATGAGGGAGATGAAGAGGCTGAAGCAGCCGCCAGTCAGGGCAGGGCCAATCTGCTGTAGGGTTGTGGTGGATAGGGTTCCAAATTCAAGGTGTGCCTCCACCAGCCAAGCTGCCACTCCCATACCCTGCCCCACAAACGCAGCTGCATCGGACACATCAAGGCATCAGACACATGCATCAGACATGTTGCATCAGACACATGCATGCAGCAGATACATCAGTGCATCAAACACATGCATGCATCAGACACATCAGGGCATCAAGCACATACATTGGACATAGAAACCTGCATGCATAAGACAAATGCGTCAGGCACATGCGTCGGACACAGACACATGCATGCATCAGACACCAGCATCAGACATCAGCTGAGACAATGCAGGGTATCCTCAATGCATCCATTTTTGTTTGTTCGACAGCAACAAGCTCTGCAGGCATAGACGTGAAGTAAAACCTAGCCTGGAAGGCCTTTACGGTACAGCCTGCAATTTTTGCCTCACAGTAGCTTGTCCTGATGGGTTAGCTGAGCCAGGCTCATCTCTTTGAGCTTCGATCCATAGTGTATCACTGTTGGCTTGCTGTGATGACAGGAAGGGCAAACAGCAGTGGTCAAAAGTCTGCATCCAAACATTTGCGTTGCTGTATTTCCCTGCATGTGATATTTTGATGACCAAACAGCGCCTTGCCTTGTGTTATAATGTTAAGGTGTGCATCATGCATGATGCAAGTTCCGTGTATCAACCCTGAACGTTGTAAAGACACCAAATAGCCTTGGCAGCAATCCTCTGGCGCATGCAGCATACTATGCCAACCTATGCACAACCTGCCACACAAAGTGTGACACAATGCTGCAGCAAACGCAGCAGTCATTACGTTCGGTGTTTGTTATCTGTCAGGAAACAGGCTGGTACAGTTTGGTTTCATGTGCCATGCAAGCACCCTTGCTATAGCTCAAGGTTGCATGATGAGATAAGCTATACAGCATCAAAATAAAGGGTTAACAGTAGCGGTAAATACGCATTTAATACAACAATGGCTGCCACAGTGGTGTGTACTACATCTGAAACAGCACCTTGCATTGTACATATATCTACTGGGCTCAATGCGCAAACAAGCGTTGCCAACACGTATCATACATACAATACAAAGCTGCCCTGGACGGCTTAGAAGAATTCTGGTTTTGGCATTGCACCACAATGCTATGATTGCTACTCCTGATCAACCTTGTAGCTCGTTGCTGACCATACAGATGCTTTAGGGCAGCAAGGCTGCAAACGGCCCTGGGCCCTGTCGCACCAGACACCCCCCTAGGTGCCTCTGTAGTCACAACACCTATCACTATCTGCTGCTCGTCTATTGTTCTAGTATTACTCATTGCTTCATGACCTCTCTTCCGATGCTGTTCCTCCTCTTCATCATGCACATCATCACTAGTCACATGAGCCATGCTGGGGTCCACCCTCTCAGCTTCTGCTGCGGCTTCTGCTGATGACTCCTTGTCAACCCCAGCAGTCATGTCAGAAACTTGCGCCATGATGTCTGGTTGTATCTCAAGCTGGCCTTCATCCAACACATTCTCAGCAAGCTTAGCTCTCTTGCTTGCGCTTTGAGGCTCACGCTCAAGCTCAGCTGCACTCCTGTCATCACAATCCATGTCAACAGCCTGTGAAATGTCCATCAAGTCATCTTTACTTGTTCCATCATCATTGCTTTGATGCATGACTTGCTCGTCAGCAACCACTTGATCACTGCTCAGAGGAGTCAAGTTTGTTAGAGCCTCCTTTGCATGAGATGGCTGATGTGAAGAAGACTCAAGCTGACTCATGGGAATCAAAATGGCTGCTCCTGTTTCAGGAACCCCTTTGCCCAGCGTCTGCAGCCTGACAGGGACAAGGCATTTGTCCAGGGCTGTCTGAGGCAGCCCTTGCAGGGCTGTGCGCAGATGCCCTTGCAGGGCTGGTCGGGGAAGCCTTTCTGCAACAGCTGCAGGCCATGTGGCTGCTGATGATAGCACTGATGAGTCGTTGAGAACCTGCTGAACTGCAGCTGCTGAGTGTGCAACCCACCACCCTGTAACACAATGCAAACCGAGGTTTACGCTTGTAGATTTATGCTTCACCTTGATGCGTTAGGTGATCAGGATACTGTACAGCTTTTGCAGATGTTATACTGGCCAAAATAGGCTGTCCACATCTGAGTAAACTCTTACTCATAACATAATGCAGCCGTTACAAGCAACATTGATTTTTCAGCAAACATTTGTTACAGGTGGATGTCAATTGTTGACAGATACTATGAGGTAGGCATACTGCAGCCATACCTACAACAAAAGAAAACCCAGTGGCATTGCTCAACCTTGGGTTTGGTGTCATCAGCAGGAGAGTGAAACGATGCAATGTTTGCACAGCGTCAATCCAGTTGAACACATGCAACGGCAAGAACTGACACAAGAACCGGCAGCAAAGGTGTGTCTGCGCTGCACTTTGACGAAGCCAGGACTTATGGGTTCAGGGTTTGAGGGATGCGCACAACAGCATTGCAAAAATTTGAGAGTGATCGTTGAACCTGGAGGAAGCAGACCAAAGCCTGCTGAAGATGCGCTTGGGATCTGTTGATCCCCCAGAGATGCATCTGCGTCATCTGCATGAGGACTTGCACCATCCCTGTCTTGGGTCCGGTCCCCAGACTTTACCAGCTGATCCCCAGCAGGAACCAAAGTCTCAGCTGACTGTACAGCATGCCCGGACAGTCTCTGTTGGTCCCCAGCACCACCATGGACCCGCACTTGGGGATTGGCAACAGCCGCAGACGGCGTTTTGGCTGAAGACTCAGTAGCCCTGCTGTGTGGCTTATGCTCAAGGGCTCTTCCCAGAAGGCCCCAAAAGCAGGGGCTGTTGCCTGCAGGTGCCCTCTTCCCTTTTGGCTTCTTCTGCTGCGCTGCATCCTGCAATCATGGTCAGAAGCCTGTCAGCTTGTTGCATCCTCGGGAAATGCTGATGCCAGAATAAACTTGCAGCTAAATGATAAAGGTACATAGCTAAATTAGATAAAGGATCCTCAAAACTTGTGTTTGATCCTATTTTTCACCAATGACAATGAAGACAGTCACTGATTGTGTGCTTTTGCTGATGTTATCAACCACAGCTACATCTTGGCTTTCAGCCCAAGTGACAGATATTCTTTTTCCTTGGGATGAGCTAAAAGGTGAATAAAATGCCAATTATCAGTAGACACAGGCCGAAAAACGCCTGTTCAAAGCTGTACATGTGCATCAGCACTCTATACCAGATGTAGACTGTAACAGCATGACATTGAACAGTTGCCAGTCATGAACACACAAGAAATGCAATCCAGAGAAATAGATCACAGCTTTCAATAGTAGAAGATGCAGCAAAACAGACAAATAATATCTTCAGGAGCAACACAATAAGAAGCAGAAGAACAGGGCTGACCTGCTCAGCGGCCGACAACTGTGCCAGGTCAGCAGCAGCTGAGCAATCTGGAAAATCCTGGGGAAAGTTGGGGATCCCCAGCTGCTGGCTCACCCATCCCCACTCCCTCTGTCCCGCCACGTTGCCACCCCTGTATGGAACTAGGGTTTCAGTGGCCAACCTAGTTAATATAGGTTAGGGCTTTGACAGCGTCACCCATACTCCTGGAGTCCTGGACTATTATTTGGATGACAAAAGACTAGAAACTCAATATGACCACACTAGCACAGCTGCTGACTCAGCATAGGATCATGTATTTCTCAGCAGAGGATCACTTGCTTCTCAGGACATCCTTCAGAAAGAGCTGCACCTGAAAAGGAAAACGGCTCAAGGATCAAGCAAATTGAGCCAAACCCTACCTGTAAATTAGTGCCTGCCAGAAGGGCGTCACCCAGTGGGCTGGCAGGATGAGGGACCAGCCGCAGGGCTGAGGGCGCTTCCGGCAACTGCCCTGCCGCATAAGGATGACCAGACATGTCCCAGAGTATTTGCCCTGCATGATCAAATTTGAAGGCTTTCATCATGATCATGATGATCATTGCGCACCATAACGGTCTTTTAGTAGGGCTGCCGGACCAGCCTAACTCAGTCCAGAATCAGTTGTGTCTAAGCCCTTTTGTTGTTGACACACCTGTCACATCACCATTTCCATTTTTGTTGGAAACATCTCAGTGCAATGCTGCATGCACCTGACCCCCGGCACACTTGTAAAATGCTGAACCCCATGTCAACAAAAGGGAAAGAGCTCTTGACCTTTGCACAAGTAAAGCAGGGACAGTGTTATCACAAGGCTGTATTCACTTTGGGCATGGGGCATAACGGATTGCAGTGAAGTCTTTGAAGAGCACAAATCCAAAGTGATGCAGGAGAACATATCAGCACAGATGAGCGCAGCACAGCACAGCACAGCACAGCACAGCACAGCACAGCACAGCACAGCACAGCACAGCACAGCACAGCTCAGCCCAGCACAGCACAGCGTCGTGTTTGCCCAGCACAAGCTATACATACAGCACTCTAGTTTGTAAACACCGAAGTCAACATTGAAGTCTGTCAACCCTAAAAGTCTTCAGGGCAACATCGTTGCTGTTACCTGCAGCTCGACAGGAATTTGAATGGCCTCTGCTGACGCTTTGCCTGCTGCGCCACCCGCCTGACCTTCATCAGCATCCACACCTTGCTCTTCTTCTTCCTGACCAGAGAAGATTGGCAAGCCTTCTTCTTCTCCCAGATGGAGACTCGTGAGTCTTGCTTGCTGCCTCAGGGCACTGATACCTGACTCAGGCAAGGGAGGGAGCGGAAAATGGTCATTATTGCCCTGAGTGGCTGCTGAATTTAGGATTGGCTGAGACTGAGCTTGCTGCTGAGTTGAATCTGGCTGAGGCGGATCATGAGACTCAGGACTGCTTTGCTGACCTGGCATTTGTTCTGATGGGGCCTGCTGAGCTGGCATTTGCTCAGATGGGATCTGTTGAGCTGGCATTTGCTCAGATGGGATTTGCTGAGCTGGCAGTTTTTCAGGTGGGATCTGCTGAGCTGGCCATGTTGCAGATGGTGTTTGCTGCAATTGCCAAAGCTGGCGGGCTGACTGTAGGAGAGCAGGGCAGGGCTGAACGCTGAACAGGGCATCAGTAGCAGCCCTCCTTACATCTGCAAGGGCGTCATATGTGTTGCTTTCTGTGTCCTACACTACCCTGTATGAACTAGTCAATACCACTGTATGTATGTGGGAAGGCATGACATATATTGGGCTTGTATGAAGTGAAATGCACATGCTGACCACATGCGCTTTTTTTAGAAGAGTCTCAAGATAGATGAGACGAGTTTCACATGCTGATCACATGCACTCTTTCCTGATCAGGTTTTCAAAGCTTTGAGAATCCTACATTTTAACTCCTGAACCCTATCCTCTGTGCATTCCTAAAACTGCATTTGAAAACTGTCACAAGGCATGTGCATTGTGCAGAAGACTAACGGTACCTGGCGGCAGAACAGCTCCATGACTGGTTTCCTTTGCAGGTATGGGACGCAAGCGAGGGTCTGCAGCCCTCAACCCTAAGGCCAACCCTTCTGGCAGAACCTGTGCTGCCACACCCCCTGCATGGACAATGTTGACCTTGACAACCCTAGCTTGTCCAGCTAAGGTCTTCAGACAGTGAAGGAGACCAGCAAAATTTGTTCTTGTGGAAGCCTTAGGATCTAAGGAGATTTGTAAGATTCAAAGTGCACACATGTTCTACATTCCTAGCATTGTCTCCTGACCAGTGTCTACCCACCATTGTCTACCCACATATGTCTACTCACTGTTGTCTACCCACATAAGTCTGCCTGATGTAGTCTACCCACCATTGTCTACTCATCCCTGTCTCCCTGAATACTCATCCTTGTCTCCTCATCTCTGTCGACTCACTCTTGTCTACTCACTTCTGTCTACTCATCCTTGTCTACTCATCTCTGTCTACCCAGTGCTGTCTATTCACATATGTCTACCATCCATTGTCTACCAACCATTATCTACTCACCGCTTTCTACTCACCGCTGTCTACCTACCGCTGTCTACCCGACATTGTCTATTCACCTCTGTCTACTCACCGCTGTCTACTCACCATGGTCTACCCACCGCAGTCTACCTGACACTGTCTACTCACCACTGTCTACCTGACACTGTCTACTCACCGCTGTCTACCTGACACTGTCTACCAAAGAGTGGAAGAGTCCCTGTGTGTGTGCATAAGCTGCAACATGAGATCTTGTGGGGGCCTTACACACTAACAAGACTAACTCTGGAAGGTGTTTTAGCTCTTTGAGAGCGTGGGCAGTTGATGGCTAAACCCAAAAGCAGGGCTAGGCTCAAAAGGCAAAGTACACAGGGCAGAGTACAGAGGACAGGAGGCAAAGGGCAGAAAGCAAAAGGCAAATCTCAAACGACAGAAGGCAAAGGGCAGAAGGGAAAGGGAGAAGTGCAAAGGGCAAACAGCCAGATGTGGAAGTTAAGAACCACCTCTGTGCTTTCCAAGCCAGGCTGTCTAATGACTCACAACTGGTCACATGCCCCACACTACAACCTACTGATGAATGTGCTGAAGAACCTGCTGATGCACCTGCTGATGCACCTGCTAACAGAACCTACATCCTAAAGCCTGAGGCCTAAAGCCTGAAGTCTAACCTCTTTATATCCTGATAACATGAATAAAATGCATCATAGTGACAGTCACCTGTGCGGCTCATGTGTCCCCACACCTCTGCAGCCAAGCTCTAACTAAACTATAAAATGCATCAGAACGAATAAAATGCAACAGAATGAATGAAAGGCATCACAGTGAATAAAATGCATCATGACTGTCACCTGTGCGGCTGATGTGTCCCCACACCTCTGCAGCCATGCTCTTCTTCTCATCACCATCTGGTAGAGCAAGGACGCTTGCCAGCGCTGAATCTGAACCTGGGCCTCGCAGCTCCAATCTTCTCAGATCAGAAACCCTGCATATCAAAGGGTTTAGGCTAAACCCTAAGTGAACCTGAACCTGAACCTGGCCCTCGCAGTTCCAATCTCCCTAGATCAGGAATCCTGCATATCAAAGGGTTTAGGCCATGTGACCTGCAGTGACCGCCTCTTTGGTTTAAAACAGCTGTGACAAGTGTCATGGTGGGGGCAGTGTGTTATGTGTGCACTTGAACATGCCAAACTGGATTGACAAATTACCTGGACACACATTGCACATCTTCCTTGGCAGCAAATTCCTTTAGGGTTGCCCAAGCCTCCTTGGCAGCAGCAGGGTGGACCCACACCAGCACTCTTAGGGTTTCCAAAGTAGCTCCTAATTCCACAGTTCCTGCCCTGGGATCTGTCTGTGCTGCTGCAGATGCTGATGTGTCTGAAGCCTTTTGCTGGGCATCCTCTGCTACTTGCGTTAGCTCTGGTTGGGAACCAGCAACTTTTTCAGCCTCATTTTGCATAGCTTGTTGCTGAGTAGCTGTCCCCAAAACTGAAGTGTCATCCCGGGGATTTGGCTGCTGCAAATCAAAAGCTTCCCCACCAACAGTGCAGAAGTCAACAGATTGGGTGTCTGCTGCCGCCCTAGGGTCTGGCAAATTAGGCAATGTGGCTGCTAGGGTAAGTATGGTAATTGGGGCAATTGGACGCTGTGGTTTGGGTCCTGGAAGAACCAACATCAAGGAAAGCTCTGATCCGCTAAACCAGGAATCTGGTGGCAGACTGTCACATACCTCCTCAATGTTGCTGCATATGACACAACCACTTGAGACTTTCTGACAAACCAGAAAGAAGTGATGCTGCTGTCTGACACCCATATTCACTACATGCAATGAATTGGTATCAAGGGGTTGAGCTAGGGCATGAATGCCCATCTATGTCTGAAATGGGCAGCTGTAGCAGGAATGCTTGATGATATAGAGCACTGAAACATTCCTTCTGTTTGTTGTCTACATTTCCCCCTTTGAATCCTTCCGTGATAAAATTACAACAAAACGCATGTTGGACAAATGTGTGAACTATTAGACAGTTCTTGTACAGTTTGGGATATCACTAGGGTGTTACTTGCAAAGCGTGCACAGCATGACTCACACCTGATCTGGTTGAGAAGCTGCATGAGGGCTGCTTTGCTGCCTGTCAGCTGCATTGGGCAGCTGTACGATGAGTCATGCATGACAAAGCTGGTCTTGAGGGCATGAAGAAGGGCCCTGCTGCCATGGCCCTTGCCAACTGCCCCATTTGCCAGCACATGGCCCCATCTGCATCCATGTGAAAGCAAATTAGTCAGCCAAACAGGATCAACTCGGAATGTAGCCAGAATAGCCTTGTCTGTTGGCCTCTTCGGCCCAAGAAGGGTAAATACTAGTCAACACCTGTTTTGTTTATAACACTCGCGACTGACATTTTCTTCAGTACCATTCTGGAGTGCCAAGACAACAGGAAGTGCAGAATTAAAAACCCCAGAAGCCAAGACATTCAGCCCAGACCTATGACTGGAACAACACCAGTGTAAGCCCTCAGTTGCATCGAGTTTGTGTATGCTGGTGCCAAGTCTCAAAGTCACACAGCAGGCACTCAGAACACTTTGAGCTGTGTTGCGTTTGATCAGTGTATTGTGGCATACTAAATGTGTCAGCAGCCTTGTTTCCATTCACCTGTGCATCATCTGCATGCGCTTGGCATGCCAGGTATGGGTTTCCAGTCTCCTGGGCTTTAGGGTTGCAGAGGCAGACCCTAGGAAGTCTTCACAGCAACTGCCCTCGCAGGCTGCCTGCAGCAGGGCAGGGCGGCGCCGCATTGCCCTGTTGGTGGGGCGGGCGATTTGCAGCTGCCCTTGCTCCTCCTGCAGGAAGAAAAGCTGTATGGGCCAATGCAAGGGAAGCATGACTGATGCAAAGCTACTTTTGGAATGCTGCTTAATCCTGGTCTTGAATGACACTGCCAAACTGCCAAACAAGAGCAAAGGCTATTTCACATGGCCTCTCAAGGCCCCATGTGATGAAGCAGATCAGGCAGAATTCAGCAATGCAGGAACAGTCCTGCTGTACTATGCCAGGATACAAAAGCACCGTCAGCGCTTATGAAGGCATGGTTTCAAAATTTGCTGACTGTGTAATGACACAAAAGTCTGAGTGCATCCGTCTGGATGACCTCATGACTGGAGGTTCATGCGTTTCATCGTATTGCAGTGTTTTACCAAGACAAATAGTGCAGGATGCCTTTGTGCTAAGCCGCACAGGCAACCATAAAGGCAATGCTGGAACGGCTGTCAAGCAAGCAGACGAAGTTGCGCTATGCGGCTGTACCTGTGCAAGTACTTGAGATGTGGGTCCGTGCAGCTGCTGCAGCTTCTTGTTGGGCCTTCGCCTGTGCTTGTAAGGGTTATGACTGGTGGCACGCCTGCAAATGGATCAAATCTGCTTAGCATACTCAAGCTGAAACGAGGCTACGTTCGCGCATGGGTAAGCATGGTCACCTTCGTAAATGCCTCGGCAAAGCAGCGATGCCAAACTTATTGCTGTTGCCTGGGTCTTGGATCGCAGAGCACAGGGCTTGTATCTGCAAATATGTAAGAACGGGTTGCAGTTATGTCTGCGGGGTATGTCCATACAAATACAGCGGTGACCATCTAACTCCGCTTCTCGAGCAGCAGCAAAGCGAGAAACATCAAGCACTCTAGGCAGGTCCTCTCCGGCGGAAGGGTGCGTCATGCTTCAGACTACAAGATCAGCTCTGACCTAACTGAACCGGTGTTCATGTCGACGATGACAAGCCCCCAGTTTCATGCGTGTGCATACTGGGCGACATGGCGCGGGGTCGCGGTATGCGACCCCGCAGGTGCTCACATTACTGCGCACATAAGGTTGGTTTCGGAGCGGGCGTCGGTCACCGGTGCTGACGGAAGTCACTGACCGTCAAGTTGACTCGCAGCGATTGTCGCCTGCCTACCATGCTACCTCTGCTTGCGACTGAGCGCAATAGACGCTGTTCTGCCTCCACGTTTCGTTGAGACTCGTGCACACGCTCGTCTCGTGAACCGCGTACCCCGACGCCCAATCGCTTCTGCTACCCTCTGCAACTATGGGTTTGTTCGCAAGGAAAAACAGTGGCGTGGATAACGAGGCAGTGCAGACAAGCGACATTCCGGACGGCAGCCAGCAGCCAGCGATTGTCGAGAGCCAACGCAGCAGAATGACGCTGCGGAAGCGCCCTAAGGACAATACACAGGTCAACACAAACTGCTACTTTACGGCACCTGCTCACGTCCACAGCTGTTAACATGCTTGCTTTCTCTGCTGCAGGCACCTGCGCAAGACGGACTTGAGCCAGAGCAAGATTACGGCTCAGTGAACAAAGCCAAGAAGCAAGGGATGTTCACACGCAAATCCAAGCCACTCCAGGTATGCAGTTGTCACCCCTGCAAGCAGCCAAGTGTCAGCCGTCCATAAGGTTGCATCTCAGCCGAACTGCACATTGCTGTGCTGGGAAGTTTACAAAGGCTCCATTGCTTTGCTTCTGTGTTGCATCAAGTCACACCTGCCTCAGAGTCTGAGTCTGTGAGCCGCAAACCCATCCTGCTGCTGCACACATACTCTCTCAAAGCCCCTTGGGTGGGCCCCGGGGTGGGCCCAATGCGCAAAACAGCCTGCTGTCTGCTGTGCTTTACATGCACACAGCATCAGTGCTGAAACTTGCGCTGCTGCTGTCAACTGTCACTTCTGTCTGTACAGTTTGTCATTGTTTGCACTCTGGCTGTCTTAGTATTGCACAAGGTGCAAGTCCTGCAGGCACTGCAATCACATGCTGTCCAAAATTGTCACCCCAAGTCTGCTCTGCATGATGCTTCTTTAGTTCTGTTCGAAAATACCTGCTAGGCATTGCTTGTTGCAGTACCTAAGCATGTCAAACAGATGCATGGCCACTGTCCTTTCAACACACATCTGGCGTGTATCCAGCATTGCCATTCAGCACGCAACAGGTACTCAACATGCATATGGTGACAGTTGCGCAGGAAACAGTCTCCTCATGTCTGCATGCACAACCAGGGCTTCATGAAACAGACTTCTTGTCACTGCGTATGTACTGCGCATGTACTGCAAATGTACTGCATAGGTACTGCAAATGTACTGCGTATATACTGCGTACAGGATGAGTACACCATGGAGCCAGCTCCTCAGCCTAGCAATGGCATATCTGGCGAGAAGAAGAGCTGGATGGGGCGCAAACCCAGGGTTAGCATCCTGCCTTCGTTGCTTTCACAAACCCTGTTTGTTGTAGTAAAGAGAAACACAAGACAACATATTAGACCACTGACTGTCTCGCAACCAACAATTGCTATGACATTAAGAATATTGGTTTTTTCTGTCAAAGCAGGTTGTTTGTTAGCTGTTATGCTGGTATTACACCTGCACTATACAGATGCACCGTTCTTGCCTGTCAAAGAGTAAGCAGGCTGTATGCTGAAATCAACTTTGTCAGTGTAGAAAGCTGCAGTGAGAATTATTTACATTCTGTTGTTCTATGACACCTGCTGTCTGCACAACTCTGTTTGGACAACTTTGCCTTGAGTCCTCTGTGCATGCAATTGTGTCAGCGTGCTGTGCCAGCCTGGGCATTTATCGCAAATGCATTCACTGACAGTCGTTCATTGCATCGCATGGACGTGCATTCCTTCATTGACAAACATCTTTCTGCTGAGCAGACATGGACTGCCGGGGCTCTTCTTCTTGCTCCTAGGCTGCTAGTGGTACAACTTGCTACTTGTACTACGTTACCTCCACTGTAACACCATCCTTACTGTGTACAAGAAGATGCATGTCACTCCACCTGATCCTTCCTGCCTGCTGTTACCTGCTCAAGTAACAGCAGTTATGCATACGCACTTACAGTGTGTACTGCTGCCGTAATGACTGCGTACAGGTGGACCGGCCCATTGCCCCGCCTCCTCAGCCTGGTGACAGGGTTCCCAAGGAGAAAAAGAAGAAGGTGGTCCCAAAGAAGAAGAAGAAGAAGGGTCCCAAAAGGAACTGGATCGGCCGGAAGTCCAAGGTCAGTCAAGACAGGCACTGCATTACCTGTTATGCAGTCGTTTTTCAACCTGTCAGACTTGCCTTTGCATTCAAGGTATGCACAAGTGAGTCAGCCATTGTGGCCTGTAGTCACCAGACACACAGACCATCACACACACATGCACACCATCAGACGCATACACGCACACCATCAGACGCACACACAGACACACCATCACACGCACACACCATCATGGCTGCTGAGGCTACATGCCCTCCAAGAACACTGAACTGAAACCTTCAAGCTTGTTTAGGGTCATTCAATTCAGGACCCATACTCTCCAAGTGCTGTGACAGGGCTTACAAGTCCAAAACCCTAAACGGATGTCTTCAGTAATCCTGTCATGTTGAATGTGCCAGAGCAAAATTTAGGTAGGGCTGCGTGTTTGCAATATGCATCATTTGGTGCAACAGACTGTACAAGCTGTGCTCAATACTTTGTTTCGGGTCCACTGATTTGGATGATCTGTTGATTCCAGGATCAACCAGAGCCTGAAGAGGAAGAAGAACATGACACATCTGTCAGTGCCATAGAGGCAGTTCAGGAGCCCCCCAAACCCCCACCCCGCGTTCGCACCCCCGAGGAGGTGGCTGCTGGACTAGAGCGGCAGAAGGCTGCAGTGAATGCAATTCGAAATACCCCAGAGAAACGTGCCGCCACACGAGCTTTGGCGCCAATCGAGATTCCCTCCACAAGCAACGCCGCCACATACAGCACAGCGCCAGTGGACAGAAATAGTGCCAACAGGGCGCCAAATGACAGATCTGGCGGGAAATTCAAGGGCATGTTCAAAGTGCGTGGCATGCCCAGCATGCCCAGCGTGCCAGGCATGAAAAAACGGAACTCAGTGCCAGCTGGTGAGAGCGCGGTTGTCAGCTCAGCCCCTGTTGAGGTAGACCCTAGCCTAGACCCTACATCGCCTCATGTCAATGCTGACGGAAAGGTGGCCCCAGCTGTGGCCGCCGACATAAAAAAGGGCGGGAAATTCAAGGGCATGTTCATGCGTGGATCCAAAGCCAAGAAGTCAGTTGTTGTTGGGGGCAAAACCAAGGGCAAGATCAAGGGCAAGGGCAGTTCTGTGCCTGATGAGGTTGAGCTGAGTGATCAGGTGGATCAGCTAGATCTGAAGGATGAGCCAGTTTTGGGCGGGGAACCTACAGCAGAATATGTGCAGCCGGCAAGTTACGCACAGCCAGCACAGCATGTGCCCATCCAGCATGCACAACAAGCTGCAGGAATGTCAGGTATGCTGCTGTACATTACTGTGCAATACTGTATGTTGCTGTACAATATTGTACATCACTGTTGCTGTGCAGTACTGTACACCACTGAAACAGAAATGCATGTTGTACGATTCATCATTCATTGGTGTGTCCTGTGTTACAGCTTGTGTTGTTGTTATGCTGCCTTTCTGCACTCACAACAATCTGAAGAAGCATGGAAGCCACACTTCTGAAGTGTCAGCTGCTTGTAAATGCTGTTGACCCAGCACTTAATCAGAAGGTATCCTACAGCACATGCTTTCCACACCTTTGTTTAGTGATTGGTGCTGTCAGGCCTTGTGCATAAACAACATTCTTTTACATGTAGCGCAAGTATACAATACAAGATGTACATATGTGTAGTATTGCACACCATATAACAGTACACATTAGAATTACAATGTATTGGTTGTGTTGCTTGGTACCTGAGCCCCTGCAGTGCACAAAGCAACTGCCAGCATTGTAGCTGTTTTCTTTAGCAGCTGCTGATTACTGCTATAGGCATATGACAGCATAATCTTCGGACGGACGCACCACAGCATTACCATCACCACATGAAGTTTTGCACAATGTCATCTTTACATCTCAGGAATACAGACTTGCGCTGTGGTCATGCTGAGTGGCATGCATACCGTATTACTGTACTACTGATGAACCTCACTGCATTATCACCACAGTACTTACCCTATAATTCCCATACCATTACCGTGTTATGATGAGTTCTACCAAGTTACCCTAGTCTCAATCAACAAGCCCCATAGAAAAGAAAAGAAAATACTACACCTTTCGGCATTGATTCTATGCAAAGCCAAGTGTTATACTGAGCTCAACAAGTCCCAAATGTTGCTGCAGGAATCACGACTCAGGAGTATGCACCTGTGCTACCCCAGACAGCCAATGGCATGCACACCAACCACCAACAAGAGACAAACAGCTATGGTACCAACCCCCATGCAGTGGGTGCTACCCCCCCTGAATACCCAGAGGGCGCAAGCACCTATAGAATGGGAGGGATGGAGCAGTCCAATGGTTATTCTCCTGCTCACCGTAATGTTCGTGAGGCGGAATCTGGATCTGGCTACCCAGGGGGCGCAAGCAGCTATAGGACAGAAGGGATGCAACAGTCCAATGGGTACAATCAGCATGCAGGTGTTGCTGACTGACACCCTGTACTTCTTGTTCTTGTCCTTGACCGTTTTTGGTTTGTTACATCCCTCCTCTTTTTGCCAAGAGCTCACATTGTATGTATGCTTTGCCATTGGTTGATGACTGTCACTACTGATGACTGGTTCTTCAACTGGTCAATGAAAGTCGCTGTAACATGTGATTTGGTTTGTGGTTTTTGGCATATGTGCGAATGTTCACAGATTTCTGCATGGACACCTTGCATCAGCGACTTCAGATGGTTCTACATATCATGTACCTATGTCTATGGCATATGTCTGTGGCGTGTGTGCGTACCGTATGTCTGTAGCATGCTGGAAAAGGCTGTCTGCATGTAGGAGGGTATGGAGGGGGACAGGCAGGTTATGGCAGTGAAGAAGAGGATGGGCAGCTTGCAAGCGGTGATTGGGAGCACGTCAACAAAACTTGGAATCGGCAGTGAAGCGTGACTTGAATCTAAAGGTGTTGATACATCATATGTGCTGTCTTCAGAATTGTGCATGCTGTCATGTTGAATGGCCACAACACTGCTGATATGCGCTTCATGTGTGCTAGCTGTAAGTGATCAGTCATGCGTTGGTTGCATGGTTGGTATGCCCTTACACTGTTCAGGTATGATAACCACTCAGTAATAATAATTTACAGGCGTTCCAGCTGATCGTTTTTGCCAGGTACCTACTAGGTGTGCCAAAACCCTAGTCCTGTGAGCCAACATGCACTACCACTCAGTACTGAAGGAGATTTTGACCAGGATAATAACAGTCCTAGCACATTTGTCCAGTCTATGTGGTTGGCTGAAGACACAATATTTCTTCCTCATCGTCCTCCTGCAGCGTTTGTCAGCTGTTGCCACCTTGTCAATGCTTCCCATGTGAGAGTTGCACACCTTGACAGCACAACCTTTTTTTATTTGGTTGGTGCATGACCAACCAGGCCTGCGTAGGGCTAAACAATTCAAATGAACAGAAGTCTGAATACGACATGTATGCAATGCTGGCTCATCTTGATAAGGTACCAATATGAGTGCCAATCATGTCAAAAGCTGATGCCAAATCTAGAGTATCTGGTATACACATGCGCTTTTTCTCCCCTGCTGGGATTGTTGCATGTGGACTTCAAGTGTTATAGGTTCTTTCCTACCACACTTGAAGTCTATGATTTCCTGTGGGTCCCACACAGAAGCTGTGCCAAGCACTGCATATGGTGCAGTCCGTGCGACATAGTTATGGTATGTGGCATGATAGATGCTGACATCCACATGATATGATGATATGACAATGTAGAGGATTGTTTTGAGGGATGAACAGCTTGCCCTGGTGCCAGCAGATTTAGAATCAATGTTTGGGGAGGATTAACAGCACTCCCATTTGGAGTCTGGGGATCCAGTTTCGAGTTTAGGGATGAAAAGCAGCTGTCCCTAGTTCCAGTGAATTTAGCACTGAAGGTTTGATGTGGTCCATGCAGGGGTTTGCCCACACGCATGAATTGGAGATAGTGAGCTATTAGGACTTGTTTAAAGACCGGAGCAAGAAATCATGGGTGTCTTGCGCCACCCTGCCAGGCTGCAAATTGTCACTACAACACTGAAGTTAAGTCGAACAGATGAGGTCATCAGGAATGATGCTGGTTGGTCTTCAATGTGCCTTTCGTTTGAGATTGAATGCTTGTATTTGTGAGTTTTCAGAGTTCACCATATGCACTGTCATGTTCGATTTCATTTAGGAGTGGTGATCATCTTGAGTGCTGGTCACAAAGTCAGAGCTGTCAGCAAAGTGCAGGTCGTATCCAGTGCTGCAGCAGTGAAATGCATCAGTCAGCATCACTGTGTAAAAACGAAATTGGGAACAACGGAGAGTGTGAGCGTGACAACTGCCTCAATCCTTGTGCTGCAGCAGTTGTCGCCATGAACATGACTTACATAAGCACATGCATTGCTTGGCGTAAAGCTACGTAAACGCTGCTGAATTTTCACGAGAGACCAAATAGTTTGGTGACCCCTTGACCAGACACGGGTACTTGCGTGTGCACGTGTTCTTCTGGTGCCAATGTACAGGACTGCAGCACATACGACCCAGGGATCTTTGCATGGTGTCGTAGCAACAGCAAATCTGTGAATACTGATGAAGCCTTGAACAATGTAGTGCCCTTCACAGTTCCTTATCCTCCTACATGTGTCTGTAAAGACAACGTGGCACCAATGTCATGCCAGTCAGAGCACCAGGCGTCATATGTCAGGTTGCATAAAGAGTAACGGGCAAAATGCATCAAGCTTCCAGCACAAAGGAGATCGCTTCCTGTCAGTATTATTCAATTACATAGTACTAGTAACAGTACTATACTCCAATAGTGTTTCAAATTGCACTGAGTCTCCTGATCTTTTATAGTATGTCATACATTATGCTTGTGCGTATACTTAGTTGATGCTGCTTCTGATTTTTTTGGATCCATTTCTGGATTTCATACTGAATAAGCATGGGCAGTTTCAAGATTGTGTCTTCCTCTTCTTGAACCTGTCCAGCGCTCCCAAACTCGGCGGCTGGGCAGCCGCCCCTTCTTCTTCTTCAGCTTCTCTAACCCCGCCAAACACCGCTGCTGGTACTGCCTTCTGCTGCAGCTGCACCTCCTCGCCCCTCCCGCCAAAACTTGGTAGTTCCTCTTCTTCCCGAGCTTGCTGAGCGCTTTCCTGCACCTCTGCTTCCTCATCCATTTCATCCAATTCCATTTCCTCTGGGTTTGCTGCCATAGCAGCCGGCTTGGGTTTGGCAGCTGTGTGAGTGTTGTCTGACTGTTGAACAACGCCAGCACTCACGAAGCCCGGCAAAGCTGCAGACGCATGCAGTCACAGTCAGCAGCAACATTCATAAAGCCATGATTTGGCGGCAACAATATTCATAAAGCCATGCCTTGGCAGTAACACCTGAGATCACTTGTGCAGCTCATGACTGTGTAAGGTACTGTATGGGATTAGGATTTAGGGTCCAAACCCTGAGCCAGGGGCCCTCAAATACAGGGAGACATGCATGTCAAAACGGCAGGGCAGCTTTGATGTGTGCTGCATGTACATATAAGGTATATTCACATGTGCTAGCAGCATAAGAAAGGAGCAACATTCACCTTCGATGTACGCTGCATGTGCATGCATCCTAAGTTTGTCCATTTAAATTTGTTGTACGCTGCATATGCAAACATTCCACATTCACATGCCCTAGCAGCACTGGACAAAAAAGCTTTTTGAAACCCAAAAAAGGTTTTTTCTGAGGTTCAAGCAGCAGCGCTAAACAATAGCCCACCAATGCGACTGACGAGCGTGACATGTACTGTGACAGAGACACAAACTGCTGATAGAGGTAGGGGATGCTGATGCAAGTGAGGACTGTTGAAAGAGGTGGGGACTGCTGAAAGGCGCTGGGGACTGTGTCATACCAGCTTGGGGCTCAGGTGCCAGGTCAGCTTCCAGCGCTGCCATGTCATCACTCCTCTTCCTCTTCACACCTTCCCCGCCAGCACCGGCGCCCGCCTCTACTGTACCTGCATCAGAAACAACATTACGTGTTGAAGCACAGCACAGCACAGCACAGCACAGCACAGCACAGCACAGCACAGCACAGCACAGCACAGCACAGCGCAGCACAGCACAGCGCAGCACAGACTGTATAGCATAGCGTGGCATACAGAGCTATGGGAAGAAAGCTGACAAATGCTCAATGGACATGCTGACCTTGAATACACGTCCTTTCACCTGTGTGAGGTCTTTTGGTAGTATCTTATGATGTTTGACAGTTTCAGAAGGAGGCACTGACCTGTTGTGACAGGGGCCGTGGCTAATGAAGGTGGTGTTGAAGTGCGTCACAGCACTATTGAAGTGTGCCATGTACAATAGGCCTGTCACAACCAACCACATGAACAAATATGACTTTGGAAAAGATACTGACCTGTTGTGACAGGAGCGGTGGCTGCATCAATGATGGTGGTGTTGAAGTGCGTCTGGCTGAAGGACGCTGCCACACTTCTTCTGATGCGCAGCATTTCCCTGAAGGTGT
>JAABUK010000790.1_pt1 | contig 63803 bp, 6 predicted proteins | sample 5559141 | NCBI WGS metagenome assembly JAABUK01 (sample SAMN10711869, study PRJNA513367) | rock metagenome | isolation source: Antarctica rocks | place: Antarctica: Victoria Land, Pudding Butte nord | collected 2016-01-03
ATAATAATACAAATTAATTATTTACTCGGAAAAGATCTACTCCTTCTTTTAATAAATATAAATCGGATATTAACGACGTCTTTCTAAAAGAAAGAAAGAATCCCGCCGTTAAAAGTCGGCGTTATTAGTAGATATTTAAGTTCGTAGGTATCTATATAAATTAACCTAAACCGTATTTACGAGCGATTTAAATTAATAAAGTCTTTTATTAAGAATTATTTTAAAAAAAATAACTAGTTTTAAAAGACTTTTTATTTAACGATTATTTATTTAAATCGACTTATAAAGATATAATAAACCGAAACGAGGCGAGAGTTATTTAAAATATTAATTAATTAATCGTTCCCGCTTTAGAGGAACTATTTCGTCGTAGGGTAAAATATTTTAAATATTTAATCGAAACCGTTAATAAAAGTTAGATTAAATTTATCCCCCTCGTTAAAGATCCTCGCCCGTAAACCGACTTTATAATAGGAGTTAAACCGTCTATATTTACCTCTAATTAATTTAAGAAATTATAACTCTTTATTAATAATTAGTAGACTACTTCCCGTCTAGTAGTTATAAATAAGATATATTTCTTATTCTTAACGTCGGAGGTAAAATACGGTAACGAGGTATTTAATATCGCGGATCGGTAGAACGCTTATAGCGCCGCCGTTACGGTAAATACTATCGTTGAGTTATATAGATTAGTGTCGCGTTAAGACGAGTTTAACTAGAAAATCCTTCCTTTTTTAATTTCGCACGATAATAAGGCCGTACGAATATACGGCTATTATATATTAATTAAGGAAATATATACTCTATTTTACCGTTATCTTATCGATAAGTTTAACTTTACTAGAAAGGATAGTAAAGAGAAATAGACTTTATATACGTTTATAAGGAACGTTTACGACTAGTTTTATTTAATTTATTATAAAAGAATCTATTCCGCGGTTAACTAGTTATTTAATCTAGCGTCGGCAAAATGAAAAGTGGCTCGATCGTGGCTTAGGGCGCTCGACGGGCGCCCCGGGAGCCTTAAACGCGATACCTATCTACCGACTCGATAGGCGCCCGAGGTATATAGCTAAAGGGCCTAAAGTTACTCGGGCGTATACCGAGTAAGCCTAAAACCGCCATTAACGGGCACTAAATTAGGGGTGCGCTACTAACTTTAGACCCCCGTTCATGGCCCCTATTCATGGCCATGGCCCTATTTTATTTATGGTCATGGCCCTATTCCATTTATGGCTATAGCGTATTCTATGGTCCTGTCGCTATCGCTACCCCTTAACTGTTACTGTCGTACCCATAAACCCCTGACGTATGCCCTGGCGTATGGCCTGCGTATTACCCCCGTGAGGATTTCGCCTGAATCGATCGATTCCGGGGATCAAAACTTACTGGCGTTAAGGGTAATTCCGGGGGGTCGCTACCGTCGATAAGGGCGATCATAGAATATTAAAATTTTAGGTAGTAAATTACGTAATTTTCTAAGGCTAGGGCCCCTGAAGCTCCGGGTTTAAATTACGCTCGTTAGGAGCCCGATATATGTCTTATAGCGGCCTCGGGCGCCCGTCGAGCGCCCGTCGAGCGACTTAACGCTCGAAGGGTACTCGGCGGGCGCTCGATAGGCGCTCGGGGCCGTTCGGGCGCCCCGAGCCTACCTCGGGCGCCCGAGGTAGCTTGCCTAATGGCCCCGAGCCGCTGGAGCCGGTTTTCGATTTGCCGACGAGAAGACTTCGCTATAGAGTCCTTCTCCTAGTAATCGAACCTTGAGTCCTACGATAATTAATTAACTACGTCGAATTTATAATAAATAGCGCCGGGACTTCTATTATCTTAGATATCTAAACCTATATTTAAGAAACTAAAGGGGAAAAGTAGGAAATAGTTACGTTATTCCGAAGATAAAAGGAATCTATCCTCGTATTATCGATATAGATTGAAAGGCGGTATATTAATTATTCTCTTTAACCCTTCAAGAGGTGATTATACCGTTAATAATATTTATTTTACTCTTGAATCGGCCTCGTAATATAAAGATAGAGATTAAAGATTATATAATCGATATTCTCAAAGTAACTAGGTATAACTCCTCCGAGTAGGCTTTATTTACTTCTATTATAGTATATTTCATAGTATAAAGATTCTCTAGAGAGTTGTACTCGCTTAACGCGGTAGACGCCGTTTAGTAGTAAGGCTTGGACACTAGTAGTAAAGAATATTTCTACGTCCTACGAAAATAATAATTATTTTCTTACTAACGGTAGTATAAGTATATAATATGAAAATATATAATCTTTAATGAGGCCCTAAAGATACCTAAGAAATTTTAACTTTAAAGCGAATCTAAACCTTCACGCAAGACTAGTATAAATTAGATATTTATTATCTATACCTAGATATTTATTAACCTACCCGTTGCGAGCCTATTATATAGCCTAGTTATATTATTATTAGAAACTTTATACCCTCTAATCCTCGTAGTATTATCTTGTTCTAGACCGTAGGTAAGGTATATCGGTTAACGGGGGGGTAATCTCTATTATATTCCGCCTCCTTAAAAAACCTGAAGCCGATTTAATATTTATTAAAGTAATTAACTTTTCGTATCCTTTAAATTTCCCGTAGTTTAGGACTATAGAAATCTATAGGACGTTTATAATACTCGGGGCCGTATGTCCCTTATTATCTTTAATAATAGTCTAACCGTAAACTAGGTATATTTACTATTTCTCTTTTAAGAGGAGGCTAGTTCGATTCTTCCGTTGATTTATATATATAATATTTATCGTTATATTAAATAACTACGTATATTTTCGAGTTAGTTATCCGCGTTAACTCGTTCGCTTTTTTAAAAAGATTTGTCCTCCGTTTACGAAGCTTTTCTCGAAGAAGCCGTTTACGTTTTATTATCACTATATTTACTAAATACTATTACGCTTTCTAGTAAGGAAGTCGATAACCTTGTATAATATCTTTAAGATAGTTTGATATAGAATTATTAAAAACTATTATCGAGTAGTTCGGAATTAATTATATTATTAGAAGACGAACTAGATAGTAGTATCTATAACTAGTAGTATCTATAACTAGTAGTATCTATAACTAGTAATATCTATAACTAGTAGTATCTATAACTAGTAGTATCTATAACTAGTAGTATCTATAATTAGTAGTATCTATAATTAGTAGTATTTATAACTAGTAGTATCCATAACTAGTAGTATCTATAATTAATAGTATCTATAACTAGTAGTATCTATAACTAGTGGTATCTATAACTAGTAGTATCTATAACTAGTGGTATCTATAACTGGTAGTATCCATAACTAGTGGTATCCATAATTAGTAGTATCTATAATTAGTGGTATCTATAACTAGTAGTATCCACAACTAGTGGCATCCACAACTGGTGGCATCTACAACTGGTGGTATCCATAACTGGTGGTATCCATAACTGGTGGCATCCAAAATTGGCGGCATCCATAAATGGAGCTCGATGTCGCTCCTACGAACGTGCCTCCTCAGGGAAGTGGGGAAGCAATTTTCACTGAGGCTCCCTGAGTGAACGGAAGCGCTCCTCCATACGCCTTGGAGACATCCTTCGATAAGTCAAACTAGCGTTCGATTGGACTTGGGTTTTGATCGGTCGTTCGATTGTGAAGGTATGAGCATAGGGGTTCGGGTCAGGATTTGGTGACGGATGAGGAATAGCGTTGTAAACGATGTCCCGGCCCGATGATCCCTCCGGCTCAATGACCACTTTTTTTAAACTAACCATACTACCATTCACCATGGCTCAATCAACGCATGACGCTCGGATAGAGCTCGCCATAGCTGACCTAGCTAAACAAATCAAGCTGAATTACAGGGCGACGGCGAAAAAGCATGGAGTGGACCGTTCGACTCTACGCAAGCTCTCTATGCAGGCTGCAGCTTCAAGATATCGTCAACGCCTCACTCTCGTACAAGAGGAGGAGTTAATCAAGCATATCAACAGCTTGACTGATCGCGGATTGCCTCCTACAAGCAGGATTGTACGCAATGATCTTGTGCAGTATACTGATCCTCATACCCTCTAAGAGCGCAGGTATTTCTAGAAAAGAATCAAAAGCAGCGGTAAGTTCTTCGTGCCGGAAAAGCTGCTTCAAATTTCTGGCTCCATGCGATGACAGACGAGTCCACCATCGCGTCTCCCAACTAAATTGGTTTTGGAAATGATACTCGCGTATCTTCCGGTATATCTCGCCATCAGAGGGTTGACATTCGTTGGCGTATTCCTCGGTCAAGGCCAGTTTGAGCTCGGCGCTGATATCTTTAGATTCTGTCAGAAAGCGTAGGGGAAAACAATCATCGATCCTACCTGACCGGTAGAGATCTACCGTCCACCACATATCCTGTGGTGTAAGCGCTTGTTTTGCCGCCTGAAATCGGTGTCTTCCGTGCAAGCACTCTAGTTCGTAGCCAGTCCAAAAGCCCAGCTCCGGGATTTCATCTTGCGGATTGGTTGGCAGCCTTTCTTCTGATCTCCAGCTGACTTGTAACGCGGCATCAAGATGCTGTTGATCAATAATAGCTGGAATATGATTCCGTGCCTCGAGTCGACGACAATCATTCCGGAAACGTGACTGTAAGTCCTGAACGTGTTTGTCATTGAGTTGTTTATTCCGAAAATAGAGCCATTCAAGTCCGATGCGAGCAGTTCCACTGTATTTGGCGGCCTTTTCTTTCTCGAGTGCTGACTCTTCAAGCTCGTGAACTTGCGGCATATTGGGTCAAAGAGTCCTGGGAGGTGACCTTCTGGAATAGCTCCTCTGTCCGCCCACGTTCCCAGGACAGACCTCCCAAGCCTCGTAGCTTTATAAGGATCTCACTTGCTGTTTCAATCGATGTGGACACCTGGGTCGGTGCGGCAATTTTTGGATTCGTCCTCCTGTCTCAGAGTCCTAGGAGAGTTCTTCTAGGGGAGAGTGAGTCCGATAGCGGCTCCTCTAGGGATCCAGTTACGGCTCCCTCGGGCTCGTTCTCTCCTAGAAAGGTCGTCCTGGGATTAAAGGTGAGTTCGAATCACGTGGCAACGAGGCCCAGAAATCGACACTTCCCCAGAAGAATTCTCCTAGGACCTGGAGACAGCACTCAGGAAGTCAGGTCTTCAAGCGAATTTCTGGAGCGATTGGCAGATGAGTCCTGGACGGATGGTCGATGCCCGCTGCAGGTGCCATTATTTCTGAATGCTGCTAATTGTTGATGTCGACAGTGTGGATGTTGTCAAAGAATGCTTCCAGCACCAGAGGACGAACGGCAGAACTGGGACCAGCTCAGAAAGTTTTTCTCAAAGCGCGAGGATCAGTTACTGATTGAAATGTTTTGAATAGCGTTTTTCATTGATCTACCTAAGCAAAATACAAATAACACCGGCGACAAGGGAAGAGGAAGCTTCTGCTAACGACCTTTCCAGAGTGCGATACAAAAAGTTATAACATACAGTGAGACACACGGCAGAAGCATTAGAAGAAATCTGTTTGCATCCTTGCATTTCGAACACTCCCACGAATCCACTTTTCGCAGTTGAGCTTGCAGCCTTTTCCGATCTTCTGCTACTGCTTTGAGTGCGTCATGTATACTATCGATGTCGATTCGAAACATCATGAAAGCACGCAAGGTATCATGAAGTGTGAAATCCGGGGTTTTGTTGCTTGTAGCATCATTCGAGGGCTGGTGGACAGGCGGACGTCGATGGTCTGGGCAACAATCAGACGGTGTTTCATCGTCCGTAGAGGATTCGGCTTCATGTAATGCCAAGTCTGGATTGGTAAGGAGTTGGTGAGAGACCTGCCGACGTTGCTGACGACCGGCTTGAGTTGGAGAGACTGTCTTGCGGTGGAGGGAGGGTTTCAACTGCGTCATTATTGATTTAGGTTGGATGCTCGAGTTGTGATGCCTTTCTGAAAGGTGAAGATGGATATTTAACTACTAACTGCGTGATTAAATATAGAGGGTTGCTTTAATATCGAGGGCTTTATATAAACGGATAAAGTATTATTAACTTATCTTTATATTAATTAAGGACCTTTTATAAAAGTAGCCTAGAGGTAACTACGTATAGTTAATTAAATCGAATTAACTTATTATAAGTTTATTGTCTTAAGGGTAATAACGTAGAGGCTTAAAAGGAGGTAGATATTTATCTTTATTAAACGTTTATTAGTCCGCTACCTATATTACCTAGGATTAAGGCCACTAAGGTATTATATTTAATAAGCCTAGGCCTCGAAAGGAGGTAAATACCTAGCTCTATTAAATATTTACTAGACCGCTACTTATACTACCTAGGATTAAGGCTATTAAGGTACTTTATTTAATAAACCTAGACCTCGAGAAGAGGTAACGACTTATCTTTATTAAATATTTATTACGCCTCTAGTATACTACCTAGGATCGAAGGCCTCTACGGATTATTTATAATAAACCCCGGCCTCGAGAGTAGGTAATAATTTATCTTTATTAAATATTTATTACGCTTTTAATATACTACCTAGAACGAAGGCCTATAAAGATTATATTAACGAGTTATACTTTAATAAGAGGTAGTAGCTTCTTATATCGGATATTTATTATAATTTATTTCTCGTACGAGTATATTAAGTTATTATATACTTTTAATATATAACTCTTTATTTACCTCGCGAGTTAAATTTAAACTAGTATTATATAAGAGCCTCGTAGTATCTCTTTTATTTATAATTATATCTCCTTTTCTTATAATCTAGCTCTTAAATAAAAATACTCTAGGTATATTAAAATTTATTTTAAATCTTTTACCGTTAATAACTTCGTTTCGTATAATAAATAAAATTAAGAATCCTTATCGATTTTATCTTAATAGAGGATCTATAAATAAAGATCGAGGTTTAACTACCCGTTTACTTCTTAATAAATTAATATTAATAATATTTAAGCGTTAGGAGAAAATGTATTTAAACTAACTATTTTATTAAAAACGTTAGGTTATAAACTCTTTAATAAAAGTTAATATAAAGCCTTCCTTTAAGGACCTAGTTAAAGTTTTTTTCTAGTCCTATATAATACCGTATTTTAAGCGCCGAAATTAATAAGAGGGTATTTATTTACCGGGATAATAATTTTTTAAATTTAATTTTAAATAATTAAACTAGTATATATAATTATCTATTTAATCTTTTATAACTAGATCGCCTTATATTAAGAGCTAGACTTTAAATTATCCCCGTTATAGAATTTATATCTTTTACTTATAACTCTTAATATTAATATACTTTTAGTAAACACTTTACGACCTTTTAAACTATAGGATATAATCGAGATAAACTTTATAAATTCGTTATATAATATACCGAACCGCGCCTTAAGTTATATAAAATAATTATCTTTAATAACGGAGTTAGAACGCTAATATTATAAACTTCGAAGTATTTTACCGATTATATATACTAAAGTTAACTTAATAAAATAATTCTTTAATTTAATTTAATTAGATTTAACCTTAAAAAGTATATTATAAACGGTTTATTCTTTATCTTTTATATATTATTAAACGAGTAACGGGAGCGAGTCGTAATAAGAAAATAAATCGAAAGTCTCTTAAGATTAATAATATTTATTAATTTATTATAATAAGAAAATAAATCGAAAGTCTCTTAAGATTAATAATATTATTAATTTATTATAATAAAATCTTCCGCGAAAAGTTTCTTATCTTCCGTAAATTATAATATTAAACTTTATTATTCCTCGTTACTTTATACCTTAAGGTCGTTAATTATAATAATATATTTATCTCGGAATTATTTACGTAGGGACTAGAACTTATCGGAGTTCTTATAGAAAAATATTTAATAAAGTTATTTTAAGACCCGGATATTATACCGATAAAGATATATATAATCCTAGCGGCGCTCCTAGCGCTTTTTAATACCTTTTTCCTCAAAAAGATTATAATAAATTAACGGGGTAAATATTTAATAGATCTACTTAATTAATACTTAATAATATCGAATTTCTACGAATAAATCGAGTAACCTTCCGATAATTATTAAGCCTAGGATATAATTAAAATATTAATTTATTTATTTAAAGTTATATTTACCCCCTTAAGGAATAATTCTATTATATTAATAATATATTAATTCTTTAACGGTATTAAGCTAGTAATAAACGGCTTATAGATATTAAAGTTATATTATTAATATTAAAGATAACGTCGGATAAGGATAATAAAGGAAGGGGGAGAAATAATAAATATAATAAACTCGAAAACGATTAATACGAAGGATTTAATAATTATAACTTAATATATATAATAAGCCCGGGGCCTAGTTATATCTTAGTCCTTTATCGACGTCGAGTTTATTATAATAATAAAAAGCGATAAAGAGGAGTCTTTACTAGTTTATTTATTATTTAATCTCTCGAACTCTTTAGATATACGTAGTAAATAGGTTTTAAAAATAGACGTTAAAAAGATTTTATAAAGAAAATAAAGAGAAGAATTATTATAAACGCTACGTCGAAGGAGTATTTAAAATAATCTTAAAGGGTAAAATTAGAGTCCTATAAAGAGACTTTAATGATAAAGACTTATTAATACGTTCCGGGTAGTCTTTCGTTCCTAATTTTATTACGAGCTAGTCTCCGGATAACTCGCCGAACGATTATATAAAATATTAAAGAATAGATCTTCCTTACCCAAAGAGTATATACTATTTAATTACTTTAATTCTATCGGTATATATAAGTCCCTAAAATTATAAGATAAGTACTTTATTATAATAATATTAAATTACTTAACTACCTAGTACCCATATATTCTTTACGGTAAAACGCAGGGTCGTAGAGATAGTAACCGCGATACTTCGTTTTATAACGGTAGTATACGTCTCCTTTTTTTACACTTTATAAATTATACCCTATTAACTCCTCCTATTATTAATATATAAATTATTATACCCTCTTATTCTACTCCCTCTAAGGTATCCGCTAAATAATTAACCGGAGTAATATACGTCGCTAATATAATATTAAAGGTAACGGTTATAGTAACTACTTTATTTCCTACTTTTATAATTACTACGCGCTAGTATAGGAGGATAAGGAGGTAAAAGTGTAAAAGAAAGAGAATAGAGAGTATACTACTCCGGAGTGGCCGCTATCGATAATATATATATAGCCGTAGTAGCGATACGGATAAATATTTTAATATATATAAATATTAGAGAAAAGTTAGCGAGTTACCGGTAATCCTTTATACTATTTCCTTAAACTAGGTAGTAAGTTCAAAGTGTATAATATTCGAAAATAATATAGCGTACCTCTTTAAATTACTATAATTACACGGTTTTAGTTATATCTTAATATATCGAATATACCCTTTTTCGTTTTTAGATTAGCGGGCTAGTTTAATACGGTATTATAATATACTTTAATTATAATCGTGAAAAGATAGTAATCGAAAGCGTGATTACGAGGAATTTGTAATTTATAAAGTAGAAGACTTGATAATATATATCCGGATTTAATATATTTAATATTATAAACTATATAGCCCGAGAGGGTACTTATAGGCCTTTATAAATAAAATTAGAAGTAAACCCCGTTGAACCGTTTTGGTTTTACGTTATTACTACTATTATTATATTTATAATTCTTTACTATACCTGAAAATCCTATCTTTATTACCGGTAGGGCGTCTAGGGCTTTTTCCTTTATATAAAAATATTCTCTCCCTTTTTAGTATTATTTATTAAAGTATTATATTCGGGGTTTATATTATAGTTCGAGAATCTAAATTTGTTAAATCGTTAATATTTATTATTCTTTATAGGTTTTCGCCCTTCCCGTATTTATAATACTCGAAGTATTATACTATCGTCGCCTTTTTTAATTATTACTCGTCGCTTCCGTATTCGATACTTTTATATATTATTTTTATACGTACTATTATCTTACCCTTCCGTATATTCTTTATCCCCCTAGATAATTTCTTGGACTTCGTCCGTTTATTTACCGCCTTGGGCCTTATTACCCCTCTTTTATACTCTATACTCTTGGCCCGTCTCTTAGGCCTTAGGTTTATATAATTTATCCTTTTAGACTTTATCCGTTAACCTATCCTCTTAACCCTTTATTTACGCTTTATTTTATTATAGTCCGTACTTTTATATTTTATTATTTTTCGTATTAAGTACTAAAATATCTACTTAAATATTATCTTTCTAGACGGCGTCTATTAAATAATTCTTCGCTCGTATTTTAGGTATATTTTAATTAATATATATTCCTCTATACTCGAACTCTAAAGGAGGTAGTAATTTAAGATCTATTAATTCTTTTTAATTTTATCTTTATAACTCTTTTATATCTCGCTCGTCTCTCTTTTAGTTTATTTCTAACTTATCCTATTTACCCCCTAATAGCTCTGGCTCTATACTCTCTTATTCTCGTTTCTACGTTAAACTATCCCTCTTTAATTTCTAGTATTTCTCTTATTTATATAACTCGCTAATATTTATTATAAGTTTTTTTCGTAGTTTCTTTTACCTTAATTCTTATTCCTTAATCTTATTTACGAACTCCGTAAACTTTTATTACTCTTCTTTTTATCTTTACTTTTAGTTTACGAGCTCGGCCGTAACTGTTATTAGAGCGTTCCGTCGTTCCTTTTACTTTTACTCTTATAAATCTAGCTCGTTTATATCCGCTACTAATATTTATCGTTATTCCTCTAGTCTTTATTATTGATTTAATAACTCTTTTTCTTCCCTCGTAAACGTTTAGCGTTATTTCTCTCGCCTTTACTTTTATTCTTTAAGGGTATCGCCGTCCCTTATAAACTTATAGTATAGTTTTTCTTACTCTCGCCCGCGTTTTTTTAGCGCGTTTACGTCGGAGATTAGCTTTTATCTTCCCCGCTCTTATTCTTACTCTTATTCTCTAAGTGCGATTACTTCCTTTATAAGCTTCTATCGGTATTATTCTTACTCTTACTCTTGCTGTTTAAGCGTGCTTATATCGGACAAGAGCTTTTGTCGCTAGCGTTCTTACTCTTACTCTTGTTCTCTGAGTGTACCTGCGTTACCTACAAGCTTCTGCTGGGACTCTTACTCTTGGTTTTCCAGCGTGCTAACGTCGGATAAAAGCCTCTATTGTTGCTGTCCTTGTTCTTAGTCTTGTTCATAAATTACGCTTGTATGCCTTATAAGCTTCTGCTCGGACTGTTCTTATCCTTACTTTTCAAGTACGTTTGTATGAGACAAGAGCTCCTGTCGTCGCTGTTCTTGCTCCTACTCCTACTCTATAATTATACCCGCGTTTACTATAAGTTACTATTAATAAAGTTCTTACTCTTGCTCTTCTTTTCTAAATATATTTACGTCGGATAAAAGCTTTTATTGTTTTTATTCTAGTCTTTACTCCTCTTCTTTAAGAGTATTTACGTCCCCTATAAACTTCTACCGATATTATTCTTATTTATATTCTTTTTCTTCAAGTATACTTATATTAAATAAGAAATTCTTTTATTTTATTATTACTTCTTATATAAGAGTACTTTCTATTTAGAATAGTAGTATTTATTCCTCTCCCTCTCTATCCTATATTTACGCCGCGGAATAAAGAAAGGAAGAGATAAAACTAACCCCTATTCTCTTCCCTAGAGTAGAGAAGGGAATGGATAGAGAAGGGAAGAGAATATTAAGAGAAAATAAGGAAAGAAAGGGATTCCTTATTATTCTCTATCTCTACCCTCTTTATAAAGCTAATAATTATAGCCGATTAATATACTCTTTTAACGCGTACTTTAATTATATTAATCTTTATCCTAATTTTAAGTTATACTAGTTATTTTAATATATTCTTAATTTCTTTTACTAAATATATATTCACGATTTATTATAAAGAAAATAGACGTAATATATTAAAATTTTATTATATTAAATATTATAGAATATTAATATTTCCTTTATATACCCCCGTTAGATTTTTTAATAATTTAATATCCTTCGCCTAAATAGTTATATACTTAGTATATATAGTAGTAAAATTCGCTACTATAAATTCTAAAAATTAATATATTTAGTAATATAATAGGCTTAAAATTTACTAGAAAATAATATAATCGTATAATATTCCGTCGTCTTTTATAGTACCTCTAGAGTAGTTAACTACTATCGGAAATTATAACCTAATTATATATTTTATATAATCTCTCGAACTAGACGCTGAAATAGCGCTTTAAAAATAAGAAACTTAATAGTCTTTTAATAATATCGAATTTAGCGAAGTATAAATACTAGTAATAAATTAATATATTAATTAAGATAAAATTAAGCGAAAAAACGAAATATTTACGTCTTTAATTTATATAGCGTCGACGGGTTATAAGAATAACTTTTATCTTCTATCCCCGTTTCTTAATTTACCGTCGTAGGGTTTTCGTTACGGCTAGGGCTTTTCGAGTTATTAAAGGGCGTATATTAATATCTTTATTATTATTTTAAATTAGGTTCTTACCCGATAACTAAACTAGATCTCCGTTTATATCCTTTACTTTCTCTATATTAATAAATTAATATAATAATTACGATAAATCTAGAATAAAAAGTAAGATATTTACGATTTATAGATTTTTTTAAAGTCTAAAATTTTTTTTTTAAAAGTTAGGATTTCTTGGCCCTAGGGGCTATAAATAATAATAAATTAATATATTAATTATAATAAAATTAGGATATAAATTAAATATTTCTTACCTCGAGCTTTCGCTACTATTTTAGTTAAAGTAATATATTAATATAATAATTAAGATAATATTAGGAGAAAAGGTTATGAAAATTACTACCTAAAACTTTATTTTAAATTAGATTTACGGCCTTCTTTTTCTCCTTTATCTCTTTATCTTTACGAGTTTTTTAGTTTATAAATATTTTATTTTAAGCGGCTAGACGCGTAGACTTTCTTTTATTAAATAACTTTAGATCTTCGAGCTCTAATTAATTAATTTATAATAAAACTCTTAAATTACACTTAATACCGATTAATATCTCCGTAGAATCCGGCTCTTCTTATCTAATAACCGGCTCTTAGTATTTAACTACGTATTTAGTCTCCGTAATAAAATATTATTTATATAATAAATTACGAGGTCTCCCTTTATAGTACGAATAGAATTAATTTAAATCTAAATAAAAAAAATAAGATAAATAGTTAATAAACGGATTATAATAATTTTAGTAGTTATTATTATCTAGTTTATATTTACTAGGTATAGGCGGACTTGTATATAAAATTATATTTAAAGCCGTTATAATTAAAGTAACTAATAATAATTCACTTGTATAATTATATATATTAATTCTAGGTTTTTCCGGATTATAGTATATTATAGATTCTTTATTATATATAAACTCGTCGAATTCGAACTTATCTAAGGGAATATTTAAGCGATATTATAATTTAGAAAAATAATTAATACTTTTATCTTAATCTTTATACTAGTAACCTTATTTATTTAATATCTTTATATATATTTATTTAGGAGTTACTAGATTCGATAGTTTATAAAAAAGACGTTTTTTATATTTTATAACTTTAATTAATATTATTTATCCTAGACTTTACCCTAGTGACTTTATTATAATATTATTTTACGATTAAATAACTTCGGTTTAAATAAATAGTAAAGAAGTTATTAACTATAATCTATATATAATATTAATATTATTTGTCCTAATCTTTATCCTAGTAACTTTATTAAATTAAAATTAAATAATTTTTTAAAAGAAGACCTTATCGGCAAAACGGGAGACCGTACGAGAAAGTCGAGGTACTAAATACGCTTTTTACTACTTTAGGCGGAAAAATAACGAAAAGAGAATATTATTCTTAAAAAAAAACCTAAAAATAGTAACTTCGGATTTAAGATTTTAAGTCCGTGATTTTCTACTAGCGCCGGGTAGCTCGCTAAGGCTATATAAAGTACTATAATTATATTAATTTAATTTAAATTTTAAATTACGTCGATTTATAAAAATTATATATACGCGTAATACCCCCTAAGCTAGCGCGGTATTATAGAATATATAATTCACTTATTATTATATATATTTAACTAGTATCTACCGGTACTATTTAAATTAATTTATTCTTATTTATTTAAAATTATTTAAAATAAATCGAGGTACTAAATACGTATTTAGTAACTCCGGTATTAAATCGATCTCTAGGGCTAGTATATAAACTAAATAAATCTAAACGCCTTTTTCGTCTTTTTCGGTAGAATACGGGTTTATTACTTTACCGATATACTAGTATAGATTTAAATATAGTCTCGTTTTCCTATATTAGAGCCGAGTCTATACTTTAATTTATATTAATATAGATTTTATTTATTATTATAGAAAGAGTTTCCCGAGGACCTATATTAATTAATTATTTTAAATAATCGGTTTATACTTTAAGATATTTAATATTCTCGAAGAATTTAAATAAAGAAGAAACTAGACCCTTAAAGAACTATAATTTAATCTAGATCTCTTTATATTTTTATTAATTAAAATAGTAAAAGATTTCCCCTCTTATTATTTTACTACGTAGTATCTTAGTATTTAATATTAATATTTATAACGCGGTAAATTATAACGCTTCCACGGTAGTTTAATCTATATTAATTATCGCGGTCTTATTTTACTAAAGTAGGTTAAATTAGAATTATTTAATATAATAAAAGTAATAAACGATTTCCTAGCGATTAATAAATATATTTATATAATCGGCGACGGAACGTATACCTTATTATATCTTATCGCGAATATTTTATATAAGGTACTAATTCTTATCCCGGTTAAAAGTATAAATATCTTTAAGAAAGTATTAAAGGCGAGGGTAAATTCCCTATATCGGAGTAGTTATTTTAAATTTCTAGCTCGGTATAAAGAGAGATAAGTCTACTATCGTATTTCTAAACTAGATTACTTTTAGGATTAATATTTACGTACCTTCTAATAAACCTCACCGTTAGAGGGTCTCTCTTCGTTCGCGTACTCTTTTATATTAAAGAAAATTAAGGCGATTAAAGTAATAAGGTTTTCGATTTTCTCTCTTAATATAGGAATAAGAGCTCGCTAATTATTATATTTCCTAAAGAAGATCTCTTAAACTTATCTTTCTAAATATTTTAAATACTTTAAATTAAACTAATTTATATTAAATAACGAACTACTCTAATACGCTATATCGAATTCAAGCGGGGTACTAGAATTAAAGAGGTATTAAAAACGAAATAAAATATTTAAATTAGAGTATAATATTAGAATTAAAGTAAAAAGCTAGAATTAAAATAAGAAACTAGAATTAAAATAAGAAACTAAAATTAGAATAAGAAGTTAGAATTAAAATAACTAGTTAGAAATAAAATAGGGAGCTAGAACTAGAGCTAGGCGCCGGAATTAGAGTAGGGTAATAAGAAGTAGAGTAGTAGGATTAAAGAGACGACGATATTATTAATTAATAAATAAAAAGAGGATAATTATATAACGGGGAATAAAATTATAAATTAAATATAATTAAGTAATTACCCGAACGATTATCTAGCCTAGGCGTCGTTATTATCTTTTTATATAAAAATAATTAAACTCTCCGATAATATACTTTTCTTATAAAAAATACGTTATTAAGCGAGATATTTATTATCCTCGACTAATATTCCTTCTTTATTAAGTCGTATATATCGAACCTAACTTTCTAGGTAAATAAATATCGATTACGCGCGTAAATACTTAAAAGTTATTAAATTAATCGTATCTCGGTCCTTTTAAAGGCGTTTTATATAAAAGTATAATATTAATTATAAATTAAAGTCCAAATATATATATATTAAAAGTATTTTTAGTTTTATAGGCGGCGACGTTCGCCGTCTCGTATTTAATAAAGTTTACTTCTACTTTCGCGATTACGATTTAAATAACGTCGTTAAGCGTAGGCTAAAAGATAAATATAATAGTAATTCTATTTATAGTTATAGTTCCTAGTTAATTTTAAGGTACTTTTTATACTAAAGTCGTTATTAAAATAAAGATCTTAACGCTAGTTATTAACCCTTTAATAGTAGTAATAGGTATTATATCCTATAAGTTTAAATATCTAGCCGCTTCCGTAACCGTTATTTTAATAAACTTTATTATACTCGATAAGACCTATTTAATCTAAGGGACGAGGTTCTCGCGATTAAAAGATACTAGAATTATAATTATAAAAGGGATTACCTTTTTCGTATATTTAAAAGTAGATTCTCGTATAAATATTTTAACTCGGCGGAAGTTAAGGCCTCGTCCTATTATAGTAACTCCTCTTATATATTTACTTTATTTTATATACTCGAATACGTTTAATAATAAGTTTAGATATACTCTCTTTTCTTTATCCGATAACTAGAAACCGATCGTACCTCGTAGTACGATTAAATTAACGCCCGAGAGGTAGCGTACGAGTATAGTTCGATATTTAGGTATATCCTAGAATATTATCCTAAACTTAAATAAATTTATAATTATACCTACGATTTTATCGTACTAGATATATTAACTTTAGATATTAATTCGGAAAACTTAAAAATAAGGAGATCTCCGTAATTTACTATATTAATTTAAATAAATAACTTAATAATATATATTTAAATAGGAGGAGCGATAAGGCTTTTTAAATTAAAATTAAGAGTTATATCTAGAAGGGAGTTAAACTTGGATACGATTTCTTTAATATAATAGAGCTTCTATCCTAAATAACTCGAGGAGCGTTTACTCTTAAAATATCTAAATCTTAATTACTAAATTCTTCTCCGGGATTAAGTATTTAAGTTCTCGTAAATCGCCTACGGGAAACTTAACCGTATTAATCTTTCTCTTCGAATATAGGAAATATAGTTATATTAAGACTAGAATATTATTAATAGAGAGTTAATTATTTTATTAATTTAGAGGGTAGATTATTCTTTCCTTTGTCCGCGTAGTCGAAAGTATCTATTAATAATATTGAACCCGGAGCGGTATTCCGAATTTTACCGTCGGTAGCTAGCTCTATTTTAAATTAGCGGGTCTTTAATTCAATCGGGCTAGAAAGAATATCGAAGAGGTATACTAGTTTAAATATATAGCTCTAAAGGTAGAGACGAAGCTCGGCGAGAGTATCGACGAAGAGAACCCAAGCGTCGCTAGGGATCTCGGTTTAAAAACTATTATAAATTAATAAATACCGGTTAGAGTTTATCGTTACTATTTACGAAGATCCTGAAATACTCTAAGAAGCGGGTAGTATTCGGATATAATCCGGTACTAAAGCGAGGAGAGTAAGAGAGGAGAATCGGGTTTGGATTAAAGACTAAATAACTCTTATTTATCTCTACCTCCTTAAATTCCGTTAAACTTCCTTAAATACAAATCTTTTAATAGGATTAATAAAAGAATCTTAAGCTTTTATCTTTGGATATATTTTAACTACTATAACTTTAATAGATTTTATAACTATGTATTTACTTTAGGCCTTTATCTACCTAGATCGGTCTTAAAAGAGATCCGCCCCTTTATTAATAATAAAGGTAAAATAAGCGCGTACGAAGCGTTAAAGAATAATGTTAATTAATCCGAGATATTCCGTCTAGAGACTTACCGTGTAAAAGTAATTTAATAAGTCGAGGGGTACCTATATAATTTCTTTTAATATTAATATATAGTAATAAACGATAGCCCCCTTAAGAGCCACGAAGTATTTAAAATAACCGAACACCGTTATTATTTAAAGTAGACGAAAAGCCCGGTTATTTCCTATCGGGGTATTATTTCTTTAGATATAGTAATTAGTAAATTACTCTAAATACTTTATCTAGAGGTATAAAGAGAACGATTTAAAGAGGGTTAAAATACTAGATTCTATAACCTCGAGGTCTAGTCGTCGAGTATTTTTATTATCCTAATCCGAGTTACCTTTATTAACGCTAGCGGGATAAATAGAAGTTTAAACTTCGACTTTTTTAATTAATAACTTTCTTCGTTTCGCTCGTATAGAGTTAATATTAAATAAATAGGAGCGAGGCGTAGTATTAACCTACTATAACTTTAAGGTTTCCGGATATAGTACGCTCTTTAGTATAATCTACTCGCTCGCCTCGTAAAGAGACCTCGTTAGTAGTAATTCGGTATAAAAAACCCTTAAGTTATCTACCTCGATCGGCGCTCCGTTTACTACCTTACCTAAATTAAAGTACCTCGTATTCTCTAAAAGAAATATTCTATAGTCCGAGTTATTAATCTATTAATATAAACGTTATAAACTTATTAATAAATAGATTTATAGAATTAGGAGGTATTTTTACGTCTTTAATAAGAGGGTTCTATATAGAATAATCCTAACCGAGTCTTTAACCGATACGCTTTATTTATACTTTTATAAATTTATAATAACTACCTAGATTATAACTAGGTAGTAAGTTATAGTAGGTTATAATTCGGATCGGAATATCTACTACAATTAGGATCTAGTAATCGCTAGGGTTATACGAAATAATAACGCGTATATATTTTCGTCCAATTAATTATATAGGCCCCTCTAGTATTTCCTTCCTCTTTCGAATATTATTAAAATCGAACTCCGTATACTTATTATATAGGACTATAATAGATTCGCCCTACCCGAAAAGTAATAAGATATACGTAAACGAGGACGTTAAAAGTTACTTTAAAGGACGAAAAGGATTTAAATCTTCTTTTACTTCTTCTTTAATTCTAGTCCTAAATTAAACGTCGGAATAATTATTAAATAAAGATTAACTTAAGTTTAACTTCTTTAATAACTCCGTTAATAATCTATACTTTTAACTAAAAGTCGAAGTTATAAAAGATACGCTAGGAACCTTATCCTACTTTATTATCCCGTGAAGGAGATTCGCGTAAAGTAAAATCTCGTACCTAGCGGTCGTAGTTTATCTCGAAGATATAATTAATTATAAGCTTTATAAATACCCTTAAAGGAGGATTATTATTAACGTATATAATCTTTCCTCTATTTCGACGTACCGCTAGAATTAATTTACTCTTTAACTCGTTCGTCGGACCCTCGACTACTAATAATATATTAACGACTAAGAGGATATTAGGCTTTAAGTTCGCGTCCTTATCGATAATTCTCGCTTTTATCTCGCTCGAAGGATCGTCGAAATCTTAGAAGAGGATAATATTAAGTCGTAAATATTTTATATAAATATTCGTTCTCGCTCCCCTTCTCCGTCGTTCTTCTACTCTCGATTTATATTTAGGGTATAATACGACCTCTCCCGAAATAAAAGCCCTCTCGTATATATTATTTTAACTCGTGAGATATTTATAATAAAAGTACTTAAAGGAGTTAAGGTTACTATATAACTAGACCGCGTTATAGTTTTTAGATTCGATATCGGTATTTAAACTAGCCCTTACCTCTAATTTATCGAAATTCTAAATATAATATCTTTAGAGCTTTCTATATCTTTAAAGAGTTTAGAGAAGTCGATATATATTCGTTTAAACTAGGTCTTCGGATCTTACTTTATTCTTTATTTTAATTAAATATTTATATAATTCTTTTCTCCTCTTTTTATTATCGAGTATTTCCCTCTCGAAGAGCCCTTTATTCGTCTTATAAAGGCCGGTCTTAGACCGAAAGTCCTATATTATTATTATTAATAAGTAACTAAAAATATAGACGAATATTTATAAATATATTATAATTCGTATTAATTCTAGCGTTTACGAAGACGATAATTCGACGAGCCTACTTTATAGTACCGGCGACCTCTTATAACTCCTATTTAATATTATTCTAGAGGTCTACGAGTATTAACGAGGTATCGCTAGAGTTAATAAACTAGGTAGGAAATACTTAACGGGTTTATTATTATAGATAATTTATCGTCGCCTACCTCGGTTTCGTCCACCGATATTTATAACGAGGTATTTTACGAATCCTCTTTAATAAACGATATAGAACCTACCGACGAGGAATTATTATTATCTAGATTTATTTAATTAATAGGATTCTACCTATTATTAATTCTATTTCGCGGTATAACTCGAGTAGAGATAAACCCTACTCTATTATTTTATAGAGTCGCGTTAAGTATAGGGTTTAATTACTAATAAACCGAGGGAGGCTAGAAGTCCTTATCGACTTTACGCCCTTTCCTAGAGAGTCGCCGAATTTCGGTCTAGAGGATGTTAATAACTTTATAGTTTATATTATTATTTTTATTAGGATTCGCTTCCTTTAGTAAACTCTTAAAAGAGTATTCAAACTTGGAAATAGTTTAATAATTTATCGTAGAATACCCCGGAATGTCTTACTTTATAAATTCGAGTATTTATTATAACCGTAAATAGTATTAAGTTTAAGATAATCTAGAAGTTTCAAAGTATCGTCGGTAGATTAAAGATTAATATTCTATCGATATATAATTCAAATATACGGTAGTATCTATAACCGACGGCGAATATTAATATCTATAATTAAAGCCTCTTTTAAATAACTATATCCAAAAGCGACCCTTTATCCTATACTCGTTATTAATATAATTAAATATTATTAATTCGCTCTCTATAGTAATAATTAGAAGGAAAAGCGACGAGGAGATAAATTACTCCGTTTTATATAAATACTTAATGAAAAAGGGTAAATGGATTAACCGATTACTTTATATAAATAAATAGAGATTTAAATATAAGTAGAATATTAAAGGTAACTAGAATTTACTATTTTCAAAGTAAAATAAATAGAAGTAAGACTTCGAAGTATATAATAATTAACTAAATCGTTTATATTTATACTATTCGGATACTTAACCTTAGAAGTAATTATTAAGGTATTCTATAACTAGTCGGAATTATTAATTAATAGAAGAAGTACTACTAATAGACCTTATCTATTAAATAATATTAGTATTAGAGATATTCTACGAAATCTCTAATCGCTTATTTATATCAAGATTTATAAGTTTATTACTAATTTTAACTCCTAAAATATAATCTCTCGCGTAGGTAATTTTATCTTCGTTAATTTTAAGATCGTCCTTCGGAATCTAGGTAACTAGGATATAAAGATTAATAACCTTATACTCGTACCCGCGCCGGATTATTATATTAAGTTAATTCTATACAAGCTCGTTAATACTTTCTTAAAGATCTCGAGGGACCTTCTTAAAAGGCGTTATCTAACCGTAAAAAGTATATACTAGATAACGTAGAGGATCGAGCGTAGGTTACGAGGAGTAACTCTCTTTTAATATTCCCTCTTAACCCTTTCCGTACTTCGGGGAGGCTAGTAAATATTAGAGAATCGAGGCGAAGGTATTTCCTAGTAGTAATTAATAAAAGACCGTCGACGTCGTAGTGATTATTATAATTACGGCCTAATTAATACCGGTTAAAATACCCCGGTTATCGCGATTAGATAGGAAGAGATTTATTAAATAAAGCTCTAGTATATAAACCCCTATAAAGAGTTACTTTAAAGTTATTAAGTAAAGTCGACCTCTAGTATCGTACGGGAAGGCCGATACGTAGAGTAAATTATAACGGAATACGAATAAGAATAAATCGAAGGTAATAATACTAAAGGTAAGGATAAAGAGGGCGATAATTAAATATATTAACCTTAAATTATTAATAGAGTCTTTAGAAATAATCGAAGCGTTTTATTAATATATATAAGATTCGTATAAAGCGGATATAAAGTCCCTTATCGAATTTCTAGTAAACTCGTCTATCTTTCCTACTTCTACCTCGGTATATAATTTATTTAAAGGGTAAGGATAAACTAGTTAATTAAACCCTTATTTATAAAAGAGTATTTATACTTACCGATAAACTTTATAAAATAAGATAAGAGAAGAAATAGTTACTCGCCTTAAGGAGATTTTTAATTAATAACGCGAGTATAGAGTCTAGGTTATAAAGAATATTTTAAGTAATCGCCGTAATACTAGAAGATAGGGATACCGTAAGAAAGTTTTATAGAAAGAGAAAAACGAAATAATAATTCTATAATAATAACTTTATTATTGTCTCCGTTAATAGACTTTATTAACCCGTAATAATACGTAGAGTTAACGGTAGTAGTATAGTTAATATTATTAATATTAACTATAGTAGTATATTTTAAAAAATCCCGTTTAACTACGCCGGAGCGTTAATTATCTAGTAAAGCTACGATATAGAGTCTATAAAGATAGTAATCTAGGAGAGGAAGCCCGTAAATACGACGGGTATCGTTTATAAAATAAGAAGCGAAACGATACCGATCGATATTAACCTACTCCGTATATATCGATTCTACTACTATTAAGATAAACTACTCTATCGAATTTCCTCCACGGATACGTCGACGTACCGAGTCGATAAGTATAAAGGATCGGAATTTAGGAGCGTCTAAACAGTTATATAAATAGTAGATTAAATATTAAATCGTATAAAGGCCGATTTTATCCGCGGATATTTATTCGATTCTCTTCTATTCAAATCGAGCTCGGCTAGCTCCTTTTAATCTACTTTAATCTCTTTATTTAATCGTACTAACTCTCTTAAATAATAATTAATAATATTAACTCTCTTTCCGAAGAGAGGAATTATAGGTATCTAGGTCTATTTATTAATTAAAAAGTATATATAATTACGGTCTTTCTACGTTAAATAGCGCTTTTATAATAGTTCTTCTTATTTAATATTCGACCTTCTTAATTATATAAATTCACGGCTTTTACGTTAATGGAAGGATATTATAACCGATATAATAAAACGGGTCTCCGCAGCCTCTAAGGCGGTAACGAGTTTCTTATACTCCTATATCTTCTTTAATAAAGTAGAGAGGTCTCGATTAATTTATACGGAACGGACTCTATTAGGGAATATATTATAAAGAATCTTTAATATCGGAAGATCTTTCTTAGGAATATCGGTTACTAGAATAATATTAATAACTTTTAAACGACGATATTTAGGCGACGTAAGATAAATATAACGGACGTGAATATAAAATAATAATTCTATATAAATAGTATAATAAATAAACACGATTATAAGTAAGATTATTACTAAATAAGTTTAATAGAATATAATATAATCGAGCCCGATATTCGCCTAGTTATATTTATTAAGACCTCGGGTAAAACCCGTAGTATTATTCCCGCCGCGGAAATTTAAAGGAACGAGGATTAATATTATAATAACTAATAGACTAGTAAAGATTATAAGAAGTATACGGATATATCGAAGAAAGAAGAAAGTATCGAGGCTAGAGTATTATAATACGATCCTGTCGGGTAGTTAGAATATATATAGAATCTAGGATAAAGTCCCGGAAGGGCGTTAATAAATACATTATCCTTCGGGTATTAAATAAATTCGAGGTTAACTACTATATTAATTTAATATCTATACGCGTAAAGATAACTAGGATTTACTAGAGTTATTTGAGTCTATCCTTAAAAAGGACGAAAACGTAGACTTTAAAGATAAATATAACCGCGGATATAACGAGTAATACTAGAAAAGTCCGTAGCGAGAGTTTTTAATATTATAGTATAGTTTTACCTACCTTAACCTAACCTAGTTTAATTTATTTTAGATTTAATTTAAGTCTAAACTAGTTTCCTTATTTCTATTTTAATATAGTCGGGATAAGAAATAAATAAATACTCTATATACTAGTTTTTATTTAGATAATAACTAGCCCTACCCTAACTTTCGTTCTTTATCTTTTATTTTAACTTACTTTTATATTATAATTAAATTATAGTTTAATAAACCTAGTTATAGTTTAATAAACCTAGTTATTAATTTAATAAATTTCTAGATATTAATCCCGTCCCTTAATATTATAAAAGATTAATTATTTAATTAATACTCTTTAATATTAGGATAATTATTATAAAGGATTAACCCCCTAACCCCGAAGACCGCGTATAATAATTTCTCGCCGAAGTTTAGAATAACCCTACTAGTTTTCTTAATACCTTCGATTATTTATATATTTAAATCGAGAGTAATTTCTTATTAAATACTTTATCCTCGTCTACGCCTCTTTCTTCTCCTACGCTAGATATATAATCCCTAATCTATATTATCGTTTAGGTAATAGTCTAGGTCGTATTTATTATAATTTAAACTATACCTTAACCCCCGCCCTAGGTATTTAATAAGAATACTCTTAATAATATTATTATTATAGGCCTATACTTGTTTTCCTTTTTAAATATTTAATAATTTACTCCCTCGCGATCTCGAACACCTCCTAAATCCGAAAAGCTTCTAGATATCTCGGAATATAAAGGGGATTAAGATAAATTAAATATTTAAAAATAAATATTAATATAACGGATATTTATAAATTATAACCGCTACTTTACCGATAGTAATAAGATCGCTTATATAGAGTTTAAGTTAATTATCGGTAAAAAGGCCTTCAATTTAATAAACCGTTACTAAAAGAAGGGTCTTTATACTTTAATTAACTTTATTAATCAATGAAAGAAACTACGGGAAGTATATAATAACCCGTTTAAATAAAAAGATATTTAAAATTATATCTAGGAACTTAAATAAGGCTCTATACCTTTTAACGAGTATTTTAACCTCGTCTTTTAAAAGAAAGAATATTCTCGAATAAAGGACGAAATATTATCTACCGCGCTAGAGTACCGCTCCTATTAAATTATAATAAACCTCGAGGAGGTTTATTATACCTCTACTAACTTCTACTCTTATAACTCGTTTTAATATAACGAGTACTTTTATCCCCGTTACTAGACTAGCTCTTATTATTTTATTCAAGAAGTTAATAAATCTTAATTCGATTTAAATTATTATTAAAGGTAAATTAACGAGAACCCCGGTTATTAAAATTATTTACGAGAAGTAAAGATTTTACTTTTATTATAAATTGTTTAAATATAATATAAGAGTCTACCTTATTAAGTTAGCTAGCCTCCGATCTAGTATTATAACCGTTATCGACGACGACGAGAACGTTATAAAAGGAGTTACTTTAAACGCGGGAAAAAAATAATCCCGGTATAAAATCGCGTATTAGGACTATAGGTACCTAGAACCCTATATATACTTTTTTATTTATCGGTTATATCGTTTAATTTACCTTCGTTATTAATTAAGTTTTCGTTATAATTTATTATATAACTTTTTAAGACCGACCCTACTTTTCGTAATAAATATATAATTATTTTTTATTAATTACGGAATAACTAGTCCCGAATTTAAATTAAAGTTTTAATTAATACTAGTATATCCGGTTATCTTTTTATCGATTATAATTTTATATATATTTATCGTTTACCCCTTCGCTTTCTTCGTTATCCTTATATTATCCGACTCTTTAATAATATATTTATTATTATAAAACGTATTATTTATATTATAGAAGCGATTTTAAATATCTATAATTATTAAAAACGAATAATTTTTTTCGTTATTAAGTTTAATTAATACCCCGTTATAATCGGCCTATTATACCTCTATTATTATAAAGTTATTACCGATTTCATAGATAATTCCTTAACCTTCGCCTTACGTTTTTATTTAAGAAACTATACTCTTAATCCCGTAAAAGTCTTCGTAGAAAATAAACTCTTTTTAATACTTTAAGAAAACTTCTAGACCTAAAAATCCTAGTCTTTAATTTTATTTAATACCCGCGTAGGGTAAGCCCCGATTTAAAAGGAATTATTAATATATAAAGAGCCGTTATTATTTATAGACGATAATATTATTATTAAATAATTAATTCCGACTCGAGAGAAGTTACTTTAATTCTAGGTTTATTAATAATATACTTAATCCTAGGTTTATAAAAAGTAAACCTCGATTTAAGAAGAGTTAACCTAGTCCTAAATTTATTAGAAGTAAACTTAATCTCTAATTTAACTTAGTACTCGTATAAAGTAATCTAGGATTTAAAAGGAATTACCCTAGTTCTAGGTTTATTAATAATAAACCTAGATTTAAAAGGAGTCTTCCCCGCCTTAATCCTAGTTATTTATTCTTATAAAAACTAGTTATAATAACGAATATAACCGTATCGTTACTACCGTTAAGTAAGGAAAGATATTTAAAATTAAATATTATAGTTTAACCTCGCTTCGTTTTAAATTCTAGTAATAAGAATAACGAACCTAGTACCTAACTACTCTTAATATATATGAGATAAAATCTCGATTATTTACCCGTCTCTTTAAATTTAACGAGTAAACCGTATTTCTTCTATTATTTATAGAAATCGATCGATTCCTAGGTATTTTAGAAGAAATCTCGACCCTAAATACTTAGTTTTATTAAGAACCTAGATATTATAAACTTAAACCCCGTTTTAATTAAAATTTTAAATTAAATATTTACGATTAAGCCTAGAACCGAGTTATATTTAAAATAAATAAAGAGTTTTACCTCGCCGCTATCGTTATTTAAGAAGAGCTTTAAGCCTACCGAGATAATAAGAATATTAACTTAACTATAATCCTACCTACGCGGTATTATAAATTCCTAGACGTTTTTTTAAGAAAAGACGCTAATATCTTACCCCCGTATCGGTTATATAATTATATTATTAAATTTAAAGAAGGGTTATAACCTTCGTTATTTAATTTATATAATATAAGTTATAACGAGATTTTAGAACTCCGCCGTTACCTAGATAAAAACCTTAATAAAGATTTTATTCGAGTTAATTAGTTTTATACCGCGTTCTTTATTTTATTCGTAAAGAAACCTAATAAAGACTTATATTTCTATATTAATTACCGAGGGTTTAATATTATTATTATAAAGAATAAATACCCTTTACCCTTAATTTTAGAAATCTTAAATCGATTAAATCGTATTAAGGTATTTTTTAAATTAGATATTATATTTATTTTTAATCGCCTCCGCGTTAAGGAGGGCGACGAAGAATTTATAATATTTTATACCCGATTCGGCCTATTCGAATACCTTATTATATTATTTAAATTATATAATAACCCTACCTCGTTCTAATACTATATTAATAATACTCTTCGTAAATTTCTCGATAAGACTTATACTATATACCTCGACGATATTCTAATTTATAACGATATCGAGGAAGAGTATAAAATCTATATTAAATATATTCTCTAAAAGCTCCGCGAGGCGGGGCTTTAAATAAATATTATTAAATACGATTTCTACGTTAAGAAAATTACGTATTTAGGATTAATTATTATTATTAAAGGAATTAAAATAAATTTAAAGAAAATCGATATTATCCTAAATTAATTATAACTAGTTAATATTAAGGACGTTTTAAATTTCCTAGGATTTATTAATTTTTATCGGCGTTTTATTTATAGGTTTAGTAAATTTATTATACTATTTATAACTTTAATTAAGAAAGGTACCGTCTTCGAGTAAAGTATTTAATATTAAATAACTTTTAATACCTTAAAGAAGACTTTTACCTTTAATATTATTTTAATTTATTTCGACCTTAACCATAAAATTATCGTAGAAATAAATACGTCTAATTACGTCTTTAAAGGGGTTTTATCTTAATATAACGATTAAGACATTCTTCGTCCTATTATTTACTTTTTAAAGAAATATAACCCTACCGAGTATAATTATAAAATTTATAATAAAGAGTTTATAATAATCGTCCGTATATTCGAGGAATAGTATTTTAAACTAGAGGGATCTACTCTTTTTATTAAAGTAATATTAAATTATAAGGCTCTTAAATATTTTATTTTATTTAAAGTATTATTTCGCCGTTAAACGAGATAAAGCGAGTTTTTATCCTATTTTAATTATAAAATTACCTACCGGCCTAGTAAAGAAGGTAGTAAATTTAATATATTAATATATCGGTTAAAAGATTTTTTTAAAAAAGGGGATAAATTAGACCCTAGATATTAATATTAATACTAGATAGTATTAAAAAGAAAAAACCTAACCCTAAAAATCCTCGAGGACTATATTTATAATATATTATTAAATATAATAACTCTAGCCTTAGTCCTAATTACCTTAATTATATTAATAATAAATTAAAAGATTCTCGTCTAGTCCTTCTAATTATATTTTATATTAATTTATACGATTATTATAAACCTCGATATAGATATTAATCCGGAATTATAAACCCCGCCTATATTTTACGAGTTTAAATTTAATAAAGATTAATTTATTAATTTAAATAAAGACTTATACGATACCCCGATTTATTAATTATAGGATATAATTAATTAAGCCGATCGATTCGCTCTTAAAGTCCTAGAAATACTACGTTCTAAAATACGTTATTATAACGGAATTCCCCTCGTTAAATACGAAGATAAGGATAAAGTTCTCTATTTCCGAGGAAAGAGATATATTCCGAATTCTAATAAACTACGCCTTCGTTTAATCTAGCTAGTTTATAATAATATCGCGGGTAATTACCTAGGTCGTATTAAATATTACGAATTAATTAGTCGGGTTTATTAATAACTTAATATTTATATTACTATCTAGCGATTCGTAAAGAATTATTATATATACTAAAGAATTAAGCCTTCCCGCTAGTATATTTAAAAATAATTATATTTATTACCGCCCCCGTAACGACGTTAAAGAGATATCTCGATAAATTATATAAATCCCCTACCGCCTTATATCTTTATAGGAATTATTTATTAATATATCCTAGTTTTCGTAGACTATTTAACTAAGATACGATATTTAGTATTAACTATATTAATAAAAATAAACGAAGCCTATAACGCTTTCTACTAGAATATCTTTATTTTAAATCGAGGATTTTAATTTATATCGGAGTTTTAAAAGGCCTTATATAAGCGCCTTAAAATCGATTAATATATATTTACCGGGTATTATCTTTAAACGGATAATTAAACCGAGCGATTTAATATTATAATAAAATACTACCTCCGTATATACGTTAATTATATATAGGATAATTAGGTGAAATAACTCCCTAGAGCGGAGTTTTCTAGTAATAATACTAATTTTTCTAATACTTTAACCTCGCCTTTCTTAATTAATTATAATTAATATTTATATATCGGCTTCGAGCCTACCGAGTCTTTATTTTAAAATCTTACTATTTAAACCCGTACCTATTTAATTATTACCGATAAATTCGTAATATAAATAAAAACCTTGAACGACTACCTCCGCGATAAGATATTTATTATTTAAATTATCTTTAAATCCTCGGCTAATTAACGAAGGCGCCTATATTTAATATATTTAATAAACGATTAAATATAATTAAATATTAAGAATTTAAATATTATACGTTTTTTAATTAAACTCGACGATTATAATATCGGCCCCTTCCGAGTCTCTAAAGTTTTCGATAATCCTCTCGTAATTTAATTAGATTTTCCGTATTTAATAAAAGTTTACCCCGTCTTCTACGTTAGTTTATTTTAATTAATAATTAATAACCCTCTACCTAGATAAGTCTAGTTTATCCGAGAATTTATAATTACCGAAGATAATTAACGAGAGTAATATATTAATAATATCTTAAATTCTAAATATAATCGCTGTTATAGTCTACTTTTATTAAAATACTACGTTAATTAAGAAAGTTACGTTATTATATAGAAACCCTTTTATTACTTTACCCGTTATTAATAATTTATTAATAAATATTATATCTCGAATCCTAGCGCCGCTAGCCTCTACGAATTACTATATATTATTTAAAGGTACTAGTATAAGGAACCTTTATTATCTTTATCTTAATTTAATTTTTAAGAAGTTAACCCCCGCCTATATTATAGTTTATTCCCTATCCGTTATTATCCCCTCGGTTATTATTCCGTATCGATTTCGACCGATACTTTATATTATTATATAAATAAATAGTACCCTATAACCTAGCCCCGCCGTTATTATTTATAAATAATAACGTTAATATTTAGTTTTATTCGTATACCGCCGCCTATTCCCCGTCCTATCCCTTATTTATTACTATCGATAACTCGAATACTCCGACGCGCTTTTACCTTAATTATTTCGTAACCCTAAATAAGATTTAAAGTTACGAAATCTAATTAATCGAATTAATTATTTATTTATCTCATAAGAGCTCGACTTTAAAAAGGGGGTTATTATTATAATATAGTTTTATTTACCTTAACCTAGCCTAGCTTAATTTATTTTAAATTTAATTTAAATTTAACCTAGTTTCCTTATTTCTATTTTAATATAGTCGAGATAAGAAATAAATAAATACTTCGTATACTAGCTCCTATTTAGATAGTAATTATATTAGTAACTTGGGAAACCCCGATTTTTACACATTTTATACCGAAATTATATAAAATACTAGAAATACGTATCTATTTATATCGAGTATTCTAAATATATTATACAACCAAAATATAGTTATATAATTAATTTTAGTATATTTAGTACCCAAAATATACTTATATAACTAATTCTAGTATAATTAATACTTAACGGGCAAATAATAATAAATGGATAATTCTTAATATTATTTTATAGTACTTCAAATATACTATTTATACTTTAGGTAATAATAGTATTATTATTATAATTATTACCGCCAGCGCCTTTAATATCGTTATTGTATTTAGATCTTTATATATATATTAATTAATTAATATATATTCTACTTTATTTACTCGTTATATTATAGGGGAGTTATAGATATCCTAAAATCTATTTATTAAAAAACGGTTATTATTTATTCTCGTAAATTAATTTATACCTAGATCTAGCCTAGATCTAGCCTAAATATAAATTAAATTTAAACTAAATCTAGGCCGCTATTATCTTTAATTATAGGAATAATCTACGATATATATAATCTATCTTTTATTTATCGTCCGGGTTATTAGTCTAAGTAATTTATATTAAAATAACGTACCTCTCCTTCCTTGTAGTCTCGAGTACTATATTCTATATACGCGTATCGTCTACTATATAATCTTGACCCTATTTCTTTTATTATATCGTTTTCTTTTCTTTCTTCTTAAACTTTAACCTCTTTCGGAAGCCTTTATATATAGTAGAGAGTTTAAACGTATATAGTATAGACTCGGTAGGATTCTTATTAATATTAAAATAACTAATTTATTCGTTAGACTTGATATTTTTAAATTTTTATATAATAAAAACTAGTAGTTACTATTTAGTATATAATATTAATATATATATATAATAAATATAATATTATAATATTATATCATTTCGCGATTTATAAAGTTCTCTACGTTATATATATTACTACCCCGGTCTTCTACCGATTTATTAAACGAAGTTATTTAAATATCCGCCTAGATAACTATATTAATATTCGAGGAATAATAATAAATTATAAAAGACTCTACCTCCTTTTATACCTCGTTGAATATTATTTAACAAATTAGAGTTTTTATTAATACCTCGTCCGCTAGTTTAGCTTTATTAGAATAGGAGAAATATTTACCCTTATAAAAATAAATAACTCGTCTTTCCGAGATCTACTAGTATTTCTTTCTTTCGTATTATCTCTTTTTATAATATTTATCTCGTCCTTTTATATATTATATTATCGAGGAGCCCGCGAATCCATAGTAGTCTTATTAATAATTAGGAGATAATTAAATATAGTACGGAAATCTTTATAACCGATTAAATTATCGATTCTATCTTTTCATCTATAGACGAAATCGTTTATATTATCTACCGGTATTTCTTCTCTTTTTATTTCTTAGTTAATCCTACCCGATAGGGCCTCTATTATTATATTTTATTATATAAATATTTATTCCTCCTATATCTCCTTTATTTAAATCTATAACTCTATATTACTTCCTATTAATATTAAGAGATATAAAGAAAAGGGTCGAGTTTAATTTACTTTTAATATATTCGCCTTCGAATTTAATCCGTATCTACTTCCCTATTTCATATTCTTTAATAATATAGTAAATTATAATATAGACTACAATTATTATAGTTCCCGTTAAGGGCCTAAATATATATTTAATATTATTATAAGTTCCTAGCCAACCTAGGTCCGATTAAAAAAATAATAAAATTATAACTTTTATTACTAAATCTCTAAAGAAACGGTAAGATAATTTAGGTTTATTAATAATTAATATTAAATCTTAATAAAGAAATATTAAAATTTATATCGTTATTATAATTATATATTTATTTTTTATTCTTTATTTTAGTAGTAATTATCTCTTTAATACTTCGTTTTATTATAAAAAAGATATAGTATACCGCTACGATTTATCGAACCCTTATTATTATTAAGGCGCGGTAATTACCGATATAATCGAATAATTAATTTCGATTAGTATATCTTTAGTTTAAACGCGGTAGATTAATATCTCTCGGGCCTCCGTCGGATTTAGAGTTTTCTTTACTACTTTATCCTTTAGCCCGAGGGCTTTATTATATTTATTAATAATATTCCGCTAAAGCTTCTAGATTAAAGTATTAACTTCGTTTTTTTTATTAGAATTTATTTATAAATTATATTCCGAGTCCTTATATCCTATAACGAGGGTTATTAATATTATTTATTTTATATATTAAAGAACGGCCTCGTGGCTTTAAATATATAATATTGATTTAATATAACGTCCTACGCCCGTTTATAATAATAACGACTCGTTTTTTAACTATAACGCGTTATTATTATAATAGCGTTTCGTTAAAGGTTTATATAATATATTATTAGAAAACCTTATATCTCCTAGTCTATATATATAAAAACTAGGGTAAAACGAGGACGAGGATATATAACGACCGATAAATAATAAGAATTATAAAAAGGTTAGTTATATTACTAACTCCTATATGAAATATATATATATATATATAGCGTGGCCCTACCTAATCCGTTTAACCGAGATATATTATTCGTTTTCCGTCGCTTCGCGGCAGGAAGCCTGATATTATTATTATCGGCCTCGGTATCGACCTCTTTACCTCCGTATATACTTTCTTCGTCCTTATCGATAGTTAATATTAGTTAATATATACTAGAAGGATTTATAATTAACGCGTTCTTAATATATATTATTATTTATATATTAGAATAGGTAAACTATTTATAGCCGAGATTTACTCTAGGAATATTAATATAATTTATTATTAAAGTCAGCCTTTAGCCTTATCGAAAGAGTTATTACTATAAATTCTTTAACTAGTTAAGGCCGTATTACGATATATAAAAGGTATAATTTAATTTAGTTTTACTATTTAATATATTATTAGATCGTATATATATAGACTTAGATATTATTCGGTAATATAAAATATACTAACTAGTCGAGATATAGAATAAGTTTATTTTAATATATAGGAAAGAGGGTGGAACTATATATACGATAATAATAAATAAATATATATCGGATTAACCCTAGCCTAGATCTAGGTTAAATTTAATTTAAATTTAACCTAGATCTAAGCTAAGACTAATCCGAACGCCGAATTCGGGTTATATAATATTATAAATTATAAGAGTATAAAAGCGTTATAAATACGATTAGAAACGGCGGCCGTCTATTAAAATAAATATAATAAAGAGTAGACCGAGATAGATCCTATAAAAGATAGGTTATAATATCTTTATTTATAAACTAAATACTTTTATTTCTATTAACGAAATATATACCGAAGGAGCGCTAGATAATAAGGGTTAATTTAAGAGTCTACTCCTTTTCTTATTTAATTCTATAAAAGTAGTATTTTAAGAATTTCTATTTAATAAATCTCCTACTTAGTTTAGAACCTTTAATTCTCTTTTTATTAATTATTATCGATCGAGTTTATATCTTAATTATAATTTATCTTTATATTATACCCGTTACTCTCGTTATTATTATTAGCCGCTATATGATTATAGTATTACTATTAAGTAAAAGCCCGGGGTATACGTATTATTAGGCGGTATAATAAATATATTATCGCGAATGGTAATTTTTTATAAATATATAGTTATTATATTTACTCTATAAATTAATCTATTACCCTAGTATCTTTCGTTATAAAATTAGAATTATAAATAATATTATATTAATCCTAGTCGATAAAATTATTTATATAATAATATTCTTCTCGTTTAATAGGTATTATATACGTACTCCGGATAATATCGTATATTTCGAAAAGGCGATAACTGTATAGTTCTCGGGGTCTTTTCGTTTTATTAATTAAAATATACTCTACTTTAAATATCCTATATATATCGTCGACTCTCCCGTTATTCTTTAGTCGATATAGAGTAATTAACGCGTTAATATATATCTTATATTTACCCTTATCGTTTAGTCGCTTATAGTCGTAAATATTAATAATTAATTTAAACCGGCCGATTATTATATAAAGGGCCTTTTACTCGGTCTCGCTTTAACTTTATAAACGAGTCGCTTCGTTATTAATTTAAATATAATTATTACGAGGTTTACCGGTAGAACGAAAGTTAAAGGTATAGTAAATTAATCTCTTTATAAATTATTTTAAATTCCGGCTCTCCTTACTATTACGAACCTAATATATTAATAATCGATATATAGAAATATATATATCTCCTACCTAATTAAGATCCGTCTTTTATCTCCGTTAATTTTTAATAGAGCCCGGATTTTTATCCTATTTCTTACGGCTCTCCCGTACGAATACCGTTGTAACGTCGATAAGATCTTTAATATTAAAGTAAGAAACCCTCGTTACCGTAGTTATTAGGCGATAATAATTAGTATTAAGTATTTATATACCGTACTATAACGGCGTATCCTTATTAGGAATAGGTATATATTTATTTAAATCTAATTTCTCTCGATACGGCCGGGTATTCTATTATTCTATTTTACTATTAAGAATAACGATAGGTTTAATAGAAAGTATTACTATAACTTCTTATATAACCCTTATATTATAGTATATAATATTATACTATAGTAATTACGTCTTGAATTTATTAGTTTTATTTATCCGTAAAAAGGGTTCTTTAAAGAGAAACCTATAAACCGCCTCTTTATAATAAATATCGAAGTTTTAAATACTCCTATATCTTCGAATATATTTAACGTAATATATTATCGCGTATAATTTTAGTATATTAAAATACCGATTAATAAAATCTTTTAAATCTAGGTCCGAATTATTACTCGGCCGGTATTTACGGAAAACTACCTTTAATTTATAAATATAATAGAGCGCGTACTATATATATTATAAAGTATCGCCGTTATAAAACGTATATTAAATAAATATAATAAAGTTAAATATAGCCCGTATATAATATAGGGTAACCGGTACGCGCTTAATAAATAAAGAGGTAATAACGGTTATTAATTATTATAATATCGCTTTCTATTCGTTACTACTCTATTATTTTATCTTATTAAAGTTTTTAAATAATTTTAACCCCACGAAACCTAGTACCTAACGAAAACGATAATTTAATTTAATCTTTATTATTAATTACTTTAAAGATTTCTTCGGCCTAGTTACCCCTTTCTTTATCCATTTATTAATTATAGAAACCACGTGGTTTTTAATTAAATCTCGAATCTAGTTAATTAATTTTATAATAATTCCTTTTAGAAGCTAGTATAATATATTTATAATAAAAATAATATAAATATTAATTAGATAATAACGCTAGGCGAAGTTCTTAACGTTATAAATAATTATTAAATCTTTAGCGAGGTCGGGATCTCTCCTTTATATTTTTATCCTTCGATATATATATTCGTAACTCCGTGGCTCCTACGTCCTAGTTAACTCCTCTCGTTTATTAGGCGGGACTAAGTATATTAGATATTAACGATTTTATTTTACCCTTATTATTAAAACTTATTTTAAATAATCGGCTATAAACGATATAATTATTAGATAGTATTTTCGGGGTTAATTATCCACGTATATAATATTAATTTCTTATATTACTAGGTCTTTAATTACTTTAGTCACTTTAGTATATTATTAAAATAAATAATAATAATTATATATACCCTAGAGTATACACCCTAGCGCGAGATAGTAGATATTTAATTATATATAGTCACCGAATTCCTTTCCGTTCTTAATACGAGGGATTAAATTTAAGAGAACTAGGCTAGGTCGCTTCTAGGCTTTACGCGTCGTATAATTAAAATTTTTAATAATTATATATACTAGCTAGAGGGAAAAGTCGTTATAATATTAAATTATTATTATCTCGTCGGACGATAATATAAAAGGGATAATAGTACCTCTAATAAAGATCTATAGTTATATTTCTTATTATTAAATATTAATATATATTTTATTAATTACCCTATTATTACTATCGTTTATAATCTTTATAAATATATATACTAGATTATTTTTAAACGGTTTATAGCCGAGGAAAAAGCGGATAACTTTAATAATATTATAGTAATATAATTTAAAATATAAATTATTAAAATAATTAATCTCGTTGGGTACGCGGAGATTATTGATTATTTAATTATCATTATATATACCCTACTAAATATCATATTCTGCTAGTTACCGATATTATTTTATATTACGGAAAATCACCTCCTTCTTCTAATTTACTTTAATTTCTATAAATTTAAGGTATATATTAATACTCGTTTTAATTATATAATATTCGGAAAATAAATAAATAATAGTCTAACTAACTTTATTACCGAACGGGTAGTATATATCTTTCACTACTATTAACTATAAAGTATTTCGTCGACGTTTTTAATATTACGCGCGATCTAGTTTTATATATATTATTATAATAACGCCGGCGTCTCGCCCTATAAAGTCGGTAAAAGATTTTATATAAAAGGAATTAAATATAGATAAAAGGCTTCTAAAAGAGATAAATAATATAATCGCGGAGGAAGATATTATAACCGGTTTTAATATATTTATCGAAGTAAACGAGGGCCTAGATAAATTATTAATATACTCGTATAAACTTCTAAGTAATAATATCTTTATTATTATCTTTATTAATCCTTAGATACTTAAGAGGCGGTTTATTTATATTATAATAAATAATATAGAATTCTATTAATTAATCCGTATCTAATCTATTACTATTAGGCGCGAGTGGCTCCTAAAATTAAAAAATTTCGTATTAAGCGAATATAAAGCCCGTTTAATTTTTAGTAGGGTTAAAGATATTTATTAATTTCCTACATTTAGATTAAGGCCCTTTATATATATTTAGATATCGTAATAAACCCGAGTAATTCTTCGTTTAGAAAAAACTATATTAGTTATACTATAATTATTTTATTACGTACTTCGCGTTATCCGGTATTAAAAGTAGAAAGTTTAAAAAAAGAATATTTATTAAGAACGTAATTTTATAGGTTTATAAATATTATCATTATTTTAAACTCGGACGCGTTTAGGTTAAGTTATTAAAGTTTATTTAAATCTAGTCTAGATTTAACCTAAATTTAAACTAGATTTAAATAAACTCTAACGATCTAGGTTAAATCTAGGTTAAATCTAGATAAACCCTAACCCTAGACTATTTAAATAGGAAATTAATATTAAAATTAATATTTTATAAATATTAACGTCCTTTACCCCGTAGGTTTATAATATTAATTTTTATTTAACTAAGATAGTTACGCTAGCGATAATATTCGGGTTATAAACTCGATATATATTATAATAAAATTATTTAACTTAAATAGACGGTACCGAAAGATTCTACTATAATAAATTCATATATAATTTTAATAATTCTAATATGAATAATATTCGTTCTACGGGTGGAAAGGGTTAGGGAAATATATATAATCGACGCTAAAGATAATAATTAAATAGATTATTAATTTTAGTGTAAAATTATGAACGGTATAGAATATTAATATTCGAAATATTTATTTTAATATAATTTTCACGGAATTTAACTTATTAAAAACGATATTCGTAGATTTAATAAAGCGAAGATATATAAATCTTTTAAAACTCGACTAAATTAAAGACCTTATTATATAAATATTATATTATCTAATATTAATCTCTTCTAATACTCTTTTACTTCTCTTTTATTAAATAATATATAAATATTACTTTTTAAAGTAGAGCCTTAAATATACCGGGTAAACCTCGGATAACTTAATATTCGCGTAGTTTTATATTAAGAGACGAAATCTCGGGAATTATACCCGTAAAAATTAACGCCTATACTTTTAGCTCGTAGGTTTTAGCTAGATCTAAACCTAGATCTAAATATATTTATTATATAATTTATTATACTTTATTAGAATTAATTATTAGAATTATTATATATATTATTACACCCTTCTAACTATATAATTATTATTAACTTTATTTATTTATTACCGTTATAATACTATAATAACCCCTTTTATTATTTAATTATAACGGAAAGTTATCTAAGGATAACTAGACTCTTATATATATAAAAGGGGTATATATACCGATTTATTATTATATTATTTTTATTATATTTTAATAAACTAAAGAGCTCGTAGAGTAGTATTACTTTATAAATAATATATTTAAAAATTAACCGAACCCTAAAATCGCGCTTAAAGATAAGAGAGTCCGGTAGAGTTAATATTTAATAATTAAATTTAATAACTAAATCTAAGTCTAAGGCTATACCGATTTCGGCGAAAAAATATATATTAGTATTATTATTTACTAGGGAAGCTCTAATAAACTATTAAAAATTAAATATAAATTTAATAATATACCGCCTCCGGATTTCTAGAGTTAAACGGCGGTAGTAATTAATTTAAATAATCTTCGTATTAAATAAGAACCGAGAATTATTTTTAATCCTCTTCTACTTCGCTCGCATAGAGACTTTAAAATCGATTATATATTAAATTAATATACGCTAGAGAAGTTCGTATATAAGACCCGGTTTTTTAAAATCTCCTTATATCCACTATTTAAAGAATTTAGTATAATTTATTTACGATTTTTACTACTTTAGGATTATCTAATATCTCGCGATTTAATAATAGACCCGAGCTTCGATTACCTTATATATTATACTATAAAGGGGTATTATACTAGTATTTTAAAAAATAATAATTTATAAAATACTATTTAATATTTCCTAGATAAAGATATAAACTCGATAAAAATCGAGGTTATTATAAATAATAACTTTAGTTAACTATATTCTCTATCCTTTAATATTTAATTTAATTTAAAAGATAAACTTATTTTTATTAAGACCTTAAATCTATCTTTTTCCTCCTCCGTTCTAGTCTTTTCTAGGTATTTAATATATTATAAATAAAAATTTATTATCGCGCTAAAGGGAGCCCGAAAAAGACGAGCTATTATAGAAATTAATATTAAAAATATATTCGTATCTACTTATTAATTCCCGTTTTCTTTATTTCGAGACTAACCTCTCTTCTTTATAGTTTCGAAATATACCCGTTCTCCTAGTACCTTTAATAAGGATTTAATCTTTTTATTAATAATAAAAAGATAAAAATACCTAACGAAGCTTTTAGGCCCTAGTAATAATAAAAATTATCTATTACCGTTACCGCCGAAATAGACTTTAAAGAAATTATTAACCGAAAAGCCTCGTTAAAACCCTAAGTCTTTAGAGGAGTCCTCCGAGTAATTATATTAAAAAAAAAAATTTTTAATTAAAGAATCCTCGGAACTAACTATTAATAATAATAAAAATAATAACGCGGATAAAGAAGAGAAAATAGAGTTAATTATTATATAACGGTTAATCGATATCTTCTTTAATAGTATTATATTTATTAATTACCTTCCTCCTAGCTTTAAAAAAATTAGTAATAACTATTTATACGAATATATTTATAATAAGATATAGGAACGCGTTATTATATTCGCGAAAATCGCCTACCCTAATAATTCTTACGGTAATAATAAAATAACGATTCCTAGAATATTAAAATTAATTTATTACTAGTAGTAGCTCTATATATTTATAGTTATACTATTTTATAAAAGCGACTTCGGATAATTTAATATTATTATCGGAGACGAAATAAATTTAAATAAAATAAAACCTCCTAATATATTTTTTAAATTTCGCGATTAACTTTATTTATCTATAGACCTTTAAAGTAATAAGTTCCGCGGTATTCTATTTTTAGTTATATTAAAAATAAGTAGAGATTTAATAAAAATAGAAAGAATAATTAATAAAGTTTTAATACTACCGCGAAAATACTCCTACGGGCTCCAAATATTCTATGAATCGATAATTCTATAAATATCTATATTAACTAGACTCGGAAGCTTTTTATATTAGGTTAATTAATAAATTTATATTATTCTTTATCTCGCCGGTTAATTTTAGTACCTAGAGTATTTTAAAATATTATCGGTAATCGACTTCGAGGCCTTAAAAGTATAGTTTATAATTATTTATTATGGCGCCGACTCTAGCTACTAAATAAATGTATAAACGAAGAAAGAATTATAGACGGTATATAACCCGAACGACTCCGATATAAAATTATTAAAAGGTACTAAATTTATTAACGCCGCGTAATATAATCTCCCGAGCGAAGTAAATACTTTTATATTTATATTTATTTTATAATAATTATAGTTAACTATTAGTAAAGTCTTTAATAAAGTATATAAATACTCCTTTATAAAGAATAGAAAAAAAGTAATTAAAGAGGAAATTATCTACCGTTTCTAATACGGGTTCGCGATTATAGATAAATATAATAAAGTAAGGAATTTAGGTAAAGGTTTATAGAATTCTTTTTAAATAATAAAGAAGACTCGCTTTAAATATTACTTCTAATTTATAATTATATCCGGAATAATTATTAACTCCGATCTATTAGATATTATAACCCTAATGGATATTATATACGATATTTTCTAGAATAATCTTAAATATAAATATTACCCCTTTAGATTAACCGGCTTAAAGATTTTTACTAATATTATTACTAAATACTAAGATTTAAATAATCGACTATAAGAATTCGATAATATAATAAATATATTCGGGAACTTACTTCCTAAATTCTTAATATAACGGTATAAGAAGAATAACTAAAAAGGTTACGATTTTATCGAGTTTAAAAAACTCTACCGAAGTATTTTTAAAACTAGTTTTCTTTATAATTATAAAATATATTACGTAACTCTCGTCGCCCGCTAGAAAACTTAAATAATAAAGAAACTCGTAGAACGATAAACTTACTAAAACGAAAATTAATATAAATTTATATTTATATAGAATCGTCCCGACCGCCCGACTAACGTTAATACTAACTAGGTATTTATAGTAGTACGGCTCCTCTATTTATATAATTATTTACCCTATCTCTCCGTCTCTTTAACTATATATAATTAAAAGTGGGCTAATAAAGAGATCGAGAACCGGTATATAAATAAAAATAATAGTCGGATACTAGAAAATAATTAAATTTATATATTAAATAGGCGTAGGCTTAAATCTAATTTATATAATTATAATTATTCTATATAAACCCCTCTACTTTATCGGGATATATAAATAAATACCGAAGAAAATATATCGGATAAAGTAGAAAGAGGAAGTATTTTATTCTATATTAAATATTAATATTTAAATCGAGGAGTACGTGGACGTAAAATATAAATCGAAGATAAATTTTAAGGAGGACGCTTTTAAAATTATTAGTATAACGAATATAAAAAGCGTAGGAGGCGCCGACGGAGGTAATAATACTAAAAGAAGTAATAATACTAGGAATATTAATAATACCGCGGCGCTTACTATTAATATAGAAAATATTATTTAAGAGGGTGTTATATATATTAAGAGGAAAAGCGGTTAAAGTAAATAAATATAAAAATAAACCGCCGCTAATTAGGTTAAACTTTTTTATATTTTTAAATTACTAGATATTTAGGTTTAAATAAGAGCTAGGAAACCTATTACCCCTCTATACACTTTTCTATATAATAATATTTATTTTCTATATAATAATATTTACTATAATATATTATTATCGTTTACGATTCTAATCCTCTACTCTATTATATTTAGGAATAATAATAAAAAACCGAGTATTATATCTAGCCTAAATCTAGGCCTAGATTTAATTTAAATGTTCTTTAAATATCTTTTAGACTTAACCTAGATTCTATTTAATCCCTAAACTCGTTATTAAAGGCCTACGCTTTTAAATATTTTAATTATATCTATTATTATCTAACGCGATATCTAACTATATATTCTTTAATCTTCTTTTAAATTTATAATCGATATAAGACCCCGGAAATTAAGAGTTATTAACGAAGACCTTTAGAATAATAACGGAAAAGAAATATTAATCTACGAAAATATTATTTAATATATCTATAACTTTTATAAAGAAGAAAGAAATACCGTTTTTTTAATTATTAAAAAATATACTACCCTCGACTTAAAGATATAAATATATAGATTATATTATTAATTAAAAATAAGAGGTACTAGAGATCCCTAATTTTAAAGACGATAAAGGGGAAGATAATAACGGGGCGAATAATATTTAAAGCGGTATTAATATAAAACCTATCTTTCGAGTTACTCTACTAAATAATTAATATATAATATTTTTAATATTCGAACGGGGTGGCTATTAATAATAAGATACTATTTATACCTTAAAGTAGGTAAATAATAACGGCGGCTTTATTATTAATAAAACTCTTAAACTCTTTAGGCTCTTTATACTTTAATTTTATTTATATTAAAATCGATAATATTTCTACTAAACTTCTCTACGAGCCTATAATATATATTTTTATTTTTAACCCTTTTACTTTCCCCCCGCGGTTAATACCGAAAAAATCTATAGTTAATATCTATATTATAGGTATCGGAGCGGATAATTAAAGATTATTATTAATTAAAGCCGTCCGGCCCTCGTAAACTACGATTATAAATAATATAAATAACGATTTTTTATTAACCGAGCGAGTATTATTATTATCGCCGCCGTCTTTATTTTTATTTTATTTATTATTATCCTCGCCTTTATTTATACCCCCTTTTTAATTATTATTATCCTTATTACTTTAAGAGTTATCGCTAGCGTGGCCTTTATTTAAACTTTAAACTATATCGCCGCTCTAAATTATAAAAGCGTAGGAGAGGGTTTACCCTTTTAGTTATTTTAAAATAAACGGAATATTTTACCGATAACTAACGACCGCGAGTTAATTATTATTATTATCGAGAAAGGTCTCTAGAGGCTAAATATACGAATTTAATATAAATAAATAATATAGTTTTTATATCGACCGGTATAATTAAATAACGTAAAAGTTTATTTAGTAGTATAAATAAAAGAAAAGTATAAACCTAAAATATTATTACTATTTATATTTATACTCTCGACTATATTAAATTTAATTATTTAAAAGACCGCTAGTTCTTTACTTAACGTTATTAATATAATAATATAAGGAAAATTATATACCTTAAAGTAATATTTAGTTCTATCGTTAATAGTCTTTTACTAATTAATCGGGATAAACTAAATCGGAGTTAATATAGTTTCGATTCGGGCTACGAGACCGTTAAAGGAAATCGAATATTATTAGGTATATTTTTCATAAATTATAACTACGTACTTATAAAGAAATATAACGAGCCTAGTTATATTACTAGTAATACTCTTAATATTTAATAACTTCGTATTAAATACTATATTACCTCGAACTTTCTCTAAGAACTTTATTATAATAGTATCGGAAAAGAGACTTAAAATACGGACGATATAATAAATATTATATTTATTATTATTAAGGGTAAAGCGTATTCTATATTTAAAGAAATTAAGGAATTATAAATCCTTTACTTTAATTTCTCGCCGGTTAATCTTCATAATCTAGTAATATTTTTTAGAGTCGAAAAACTCCGTATTTCTCCCTAAAGTAATATAGTTTAGTAGGATTAATATATCGGTAATTTTTTTTAAAGCCTTAGGGATTATTCCCGCTTCTTTAATAATATTTATTAAAGATAGTAGATAATTTAACGCCTTTATTACCTCTAGTATTTTATTTATATTCTACCTTTAAAATAATAAACCTACGTTATTTACCTCGGCGTTAAATATAGCCTCTTTTTATATACTAACGGTAATAACTTTATTCTAATTATTAAACGAGAAAGATATCGACGCCGAGACTAATTTATTAGGCGATAACGAATACTACTCCGAAAAATTATTAAATTCTAGGGAGGGTATACGGATATTTTTAATAACTAATATTACTACCGTTTTAATTATTTTAATAACTTTATTTAATTTCTTACTACTACTATCGTTAATAAAATAACGAATATAGGCCGAGTCCTTTATAGAGTTTAATAAGAATAAGTTAATTAAATTTAATACCGGTTAAATATTCTCTAATAATCCTTTAAAATTAAATAGGTCGTTATAATTATTATCGAGTAAAATTATATCCTCCTCCGAATATTTCGTCCCTTTAACGTCTTCGCTAGAAGTTAAAAAGTTAATTAAGTCTTCCGTTTTAATTATTATTATCTTTAATACTTTATTATAATTAGGGCCGCGGACGGAGGATAATTTATTATTATCGGATATAATTTTAATTATTGAGAGCGCGAAAATAATATTAAAAGCTTTACGTAATCTACCTTTAATTTATAAAAAACTATCCTCGTCTAATAATATATAAAGGATCTAGCCTAGATCTAGCCTAAATTTAAAAAAAATCTAGGGAAGATTTAGGTTAAATCTAGACTAAATTTAAGGCGCTAGAAGACTAACTTAATACTAATATATTATATATATAAATACTCTTCTTTATTATCTTTTAATATTTATTCTTATTTAAACCCGTTATACAAGACCTAGAAATCCGTTAATTACGATATTAATTATATTATAAACCGTACTCTAGGTTATTTCTAGTATAGTTTAATAATTATATTATATAAAATTATAATAGTATAAACGGTTAATATATAAGTTTAAATATTAAGTATTAATTATCCTTCTAAAGACGACTCCTTTAAATATACTCGTATATAATAATTTAAATAAAGAATTTATTAATAAATATCGTTATCTAAGGGATATATTTAAATATTAACGGAATTATAAAGACGCGCTTAAAATAAAAAGAATTTAATAAGGTAAATATTTAATATTTAATTTTAAAGAGTAAATCGAGGTCTAAGACTATCTAGATTTCGGCGAATAAATATATATTAATATTATTATATACTAGGGGGACTCTAGTTAGATAATTAAAATTAAAAATAACTTTAATAACGTACTACTTCCTAATCCATAAAATTAAATAGTAGTAGTAACCGGCTCGAACGATACTTTTTTTAAATAAAAAACTAATACTATCTATAATCTTTCCTTTTTTTAATTTTTCTAAATCTTTAAAATTAATTATATACTAAGCTAGTTTATATCACGGAATTTTATATATAAAATCCGGTTTTTAATAATCTCCGCGTGTCTACTAGACGAAGAATTTAATATTATTTATTTACGATTCGCGTTACTTTAGGGATATTAGATAGCTCGCTATTTTATAATAAATTAAATACTCGATTATCTCTTCTATATAACGGAGGAGGACGCGTATTATATAGATATTTTAGAAGATAAGGATTTATAGAATAATATTTAATATTTCTAGAACCGGGGTATAAATTTAATAAAAAGTAAATTTATTATAAGTAATAACTTTAATTAATTATATCTTTTATCCTTTAATATAAATCTAATTTAAAAGATAGATTTATTTTTATTAGGACTTTAAATTTATTTTTTTCCTCCTCCGTTCTTCTCTCTTCTAGGTATTTAGTATACTATAAGTAAAAATTTATTATCGCGCCCGAAGGAGCTCAAAAAAAAGGAGTTATTATAAAAATTAATATTAAAAATATATTCGTATTTATTTATTATTTATTATTTTCTTTATTTCGAGATTAATCTTTTTTCTTTATAATTTTGAAATATCGCCCTTCTCCTAGTATCTTTTATTAAAACCTAATTCGTTTATTAATAACGAAAAGACTAAAGAGCCGGACGAAGATTTTAAACTCTAATAATAATAAAAACGATTTATTACCGTTATTATAAAAATAGCCTCCGAAGAAGTTTTTATTTAAAAAGCCTCGCGAATCCCTCGAGTCTTTAAAAAAGTCCTCCGAGTAATTAAATTAAAAGGATAAATTTATATTTAAAGAATCCTCCGAACTAGTTATTAGTAATAATAAAGATAATAACGGGGTTAAAGAAAAGAAGGTAGAGTTAATTATAATATATAAATAATAATTAATCGATATCTCCTTTAGTAATATTATGTTTATTAATTACCTTCCTAATTTTAAAAAACTTAATAACCACTATTTATATAAAGATATTTACGATAATATATAGGAACGCGTTATTATATTCGCGAAAATCGCCTACCCTAATAATTCTCGCGGTTATAATATAATAATAATTTTTAGAATATTAAAGTTAAATTATTATTAATAGTGGCTCTATATATCTATAGTTATACTAAATAACGAAGAAGATTTAAGATACTATAATATTCTTCTAAACTATATAAATAAATATAGAAAATATAAAATTTATAATTTTATCTACTAAGCTCCTTAATTAATTTTAATTATATAAAGACTTATAAAGTTATAGGCGCTGTCGTATTCTATCGCTATTTATACTAGAAATAAATAGAGATCTAATATAAATAGAAGGAGTAGTTAATAAAACCTTAATATTATTATAAAAACGCTCCTACGGGCTCTAAATATCCTATGAATTAATAATTCTACGAATATTTATATTTACCGGGTTTAGAGGTTATTTATATTATATTAATTAATAAGTCTAAACTATTCTTTATCCCGCCGCCCGATCTCGGTATTTAGGTTAATAAATTAAAATCGGTAATCGACCTTAAAGATTTAAAGATATAACTCGTAATTACTAATATAATAATAGAAATATAATTATATTATATATAAAAGGGCGCCGAAGAGCTTAGCGACGGTATATAATAAAAAGGATATTAAAGTAATATAATTTAGAAGTAAAAAAGTATTAACCCTATATAATATAATTCCCCGAGCGCAGTAAATATATCGTTATATATAGTTATTATATAGTAGATATAGTTAGCCTCTAATAAGGTTTTTAATAAAGAATATAAATATCTTTATATAAAGTAAACAAAAAAAGAGACTATAGAGGAAGTAATCTATTATTTCTAATATAACTTCGTAATCATAGGCGAATATAATAGGGTAAGAAATTTAAATAAAAATCTATATTATCCTCTTTAGAAGATAAGGAAGACTCGCTTTAAATATAACTTTTATTTTATAATTATATCTAGAACGATTATTAATTAAAACTAAGATAATATTATAGCCCCTCGGACTACTATAGAAGATATTTATTAAAATAATTACTAATTCGGCTATTAACGCTTCGGACTTATTAATTTAAAAAAGTCTACGAGTACTACTACCCGATATATAAGAAAACTAGGGTATAGGAGAGATTTATTAAAATAATAATAATCCTCGCTAATATACTCCTTTATACCTCGATACTACGATATAAAAAGAGTAATTAAATTAGATATATCTTATAACGTTTAAGAAGTTTTATTAAAAGAATTTTACGGTTATTTACCTACTAGGACTCTAGCCGCGATTTAGGTCTATTATTATTAATTAAAAAACTATTATATGAAAAAGGCTCTAATAATAGTAAGATTATTAAAGGAATATTAAGACTATAATACCTTTTTCCTATACTAACGTTCTTAATATTTGATTTTGGTTTATTTTAATATAGTACCTATTATACTACGGGTTCTCCGATTATATAGATTTTTATTTATCTTTATTATCTCCTCTAAAACTCTTAATAAAAAGTAGATTAACGATACGGCCGCGACCTCTAGTATAAATAAAAATAATAGTCGGATATAAAAAGATTATATCCTAGGTAAAGATTATATAATATTTAAAAAAATATCCCCTAAATTTAAAGTTATCGCCTTTATTTTTAAGAAATATAAAGGGGTAAATATATTAATTATATTTTTATTCACCGAGATAATTTTAGTAGTAGAACCGGTAAGTCCTTCCTTTCTTTAAAATCTTTAATATAAAAAAGCCTAAACTCGCTTTTTCTAATATATTAAATATAGTATTCTCTTTTCCAAATATAGTATTTAATACTAACTTTTCTTTATTATAATATATCCGAGAGGAGCTTAAACTTAAAATACGAATATTCTTCGGGACCGATAAGGCGAGGGTCGTAATTATATATATATTAATACGAAAGGCTAATTATGATCGTAAACTAGTAGAGAATAATATACCTAATTTCTTAATTAAATTTACGCGGTAGATAGGCGTAGGCTTAAATTTTATATATATAATTATAATTATTATATAAACCCCTTTACTCTATCGGGTTATATAAGTAAATACCGAAAAGAATATATTAAATAGCCTAGTTAGAGTAAATATTTTAATATATATTATATATTAATACTGGAATTAAAGAGCACGTAGAGGGGAAGCGGAAATCGAAAGCGGATTTTAAAGTAGATATATTTAAGATTATAAATATAACGAACGCGGAGGGTATAAAAGGCGCTAACGGAGGTAATAATCCTAAATATAATAATAGTATTTAGAATATTAATAATACTACGGCTAGTAATAATACTAGGGAAAGTATAAAGGCGATTTAAAAAAATAATATATATATTAAATAAAAGCGCGGTTAGAGTAGTTACGGATATAATATTTAATTATTTTAATAAAGCGTTTTTACATTTTTAAACTATTAGATATTTAGGTTTAAATAGGAGCTAAGAAACCTATTACCCCGCTACGCGCTTTTCTATATAATAATATTTATTTTCTATATAATAATACTTACTATAATACGTTATTATCGTTTACGATTCTAATCCTCCACTCTATTATATTTAGGAACGATAATAAAAAACCGAGTATTATATCTAATCTAGATCTAGGCCTAGATTTAGTTTAGATATTTTTTAAATTTAACCTAAATTCTACTTAATCCCTAAACTCGCTATTAAGAGCCTACGCTCTTAATACTTTAATTATATTTACTACTATCTAACGCGGTATTTAACTATATATTCCTTAACCTCTTTTTAAATTTACGATCGATACGGGGCCGTAGGAATTAAAGGCTATTAATAAAAAAATTTAAAATAATAATAAAAAAAGAATATTAATCTACGAATATATTACCGAGTATATCTATAATATTTATAAGGAAGTTAGAGATACTATTTAATTCTAGGCCTAGATCTAAAAAAGCGCGCTCTTAATACTTCGATTATCCCTACTACTATCTATACGGTAATACGTTATTATTTATCTAATTTAGATATAGCTAAGATAAGTTAGATTTAATTATATTCTACTACGCTATATTTCGCTTATTAATAACCTGCGAAATACGTAAAATACGTATTTTACACCGATTAAGTAGCGATTTCATAGAACTATTTTTCCGGATTTACCGATATAGCCTTATTTTAATTTTCGTCCTTTATCTTTTATTTTAATCTACTCTTATATTATAACTAGGCTATAATTTAATAAACTTGGCCGTTAGTTTAATAAACCTCTAGATATTAATCCCGTCCCTTAATACTTAAACGTATCGTACTCTTTCTAGTAAAGCGTTAAGCGTAGTACTAGTACTATTAAACGAGGATATTATTATCGTCGATATAGTTAAATATATAGGAAGTAAGTTATAGGAGAAACGCCTTTAAATAATATTCTAATTATTTCCTTTCCGTTAGGTATTAATCGCGTAATCTTCGGTACCGGGAGAGTAATTTAAATTTTATAATATACTCTAGTTCTTACTCCCTTAAGCCCTAGCCTCCTCTACTTTAATATTAACTCTCTTTACTCTAAATTTACTATATTCTTCGTATTAAGAGTTTTTATTTCAATATATTATTAATTATATATTTCAATTAAGGTATTATCCTAATTTAATTACGGACGAGGTTATATACTCTCTAACGACGATATTTCCGCTAGATTTACGAGGTCTCTTCCGTAGTATTTTATCGTCGAGTTTAAAATAATCTAGTACCTATATTATACCTTCGTTAACTAGTATCTCTTTACGATATACCGAATATCTTGAAATATATCTAGAGCTATCGTTAATACTCGGATAAACGTCTAGGCCGAAAATTTAATAGGGCTACTAGTTCTATAACGATATTTCATACTCTTTATTTAAATAATTTAATATTATTATTAAAAGAAGTTTTTAAAGTTACCTAAATAAACCGAATAAAAGATTAAAGTTTAGAAATCGTTTAAATATAACCTCCGGGGCCTCTTAATAGATTTATTAAAAAATAAGGAGAAAGTTAAATTTATTCTTATATTATAAATATAAAGTACGGTTATAACGAAATATATATTACTAGATTTAACTTCTTAATTCCGCCGAGAGCTATTAAATTAATAATAGAAATTATTATTAAAATAGTAAATATAGTACTCCCTTATAATATACCTCTTATTTAAGAAACGTATATAAGTTATAAATATAACGATTTTATACCGTATAGTATAAAGAGAATTATAATTATATAACCCTAGTATATAGAGTCTTATAAGGTAGGCGGTAGTAAAGTTAAATATTAACCTTACTTATAATTATTATAATTAAATACCCGTACTTTGAATATTTACCTAGTTAAGCCGCCTTAGCCTCTTTATTAAATAATCGTTAAAAGATTTCATTCCACGTACTCGTGAACCTAGTATTATAATAGTTACGAACGGTATATATAGATCGTGGAATATTATTTATTATAACTTTTAGTAGCCTCTTAAACGAAATAATTATTAATAATCTTGGACCGAAGGATAGGAGTTTATTTATATAACCGGAGAAACTTCTTTACTATATATAGTATTATATACTCGCGAAGCTACCTTTAGATTATTATTAAAAAGAGGAGTAGATATTTTAATCTAGGATAAGGATAGAGATACGGTACTATATTATCTAGTTACGAAAGAAAATCCGTGTAACTTTACTCCTCTAAAACCCTTATAGTATCGATCTTCGGAACGAGAAGGGCGAGATATTATTATTATATACTATTTAAATAAGAAATAAAGAGGTTATAAACTAGTTACTAGAAACTAGTATAGACTTTTCCGCGTCGACTACTACTAGATTTAAAGATAAAGCTCGTCGACGACTCGAGCTAGAAATCTATAAAAATAATAGAATATAATTATAACGCCGAAGAGAACTCTACGAAATCTACGTTAAACGTAGTTATAACGTAGGGAGGTTTAGGAAAGAATCAAGAGACTACTATACTTTACGGCCTAGAAAGAGTATAGGAAAATCGTTAAACTCCTTCTTAACGCTAGCGTCGACTCTTCGGCCATAACGTATAATAAGCGGACTATACTATATTACGCTACGAATAGAAATTATAAAGACTTTTTCTAATTACTTTTAATAACGGGTATTAATACGTCTAAGAAAGATTACTCTAGGATAATTATATTTAATTATAATTCTTAGGTTGAAATTAAATATAATAAACTCGGAAATCTTAATTAAAAATTTTCTTTAACCGGTTATTAAATTAATAACGTCCCTAGCCTACGAAGAGTAATCTCTTAATATCTTTTCTAATATAGGCTTCCTCTATTTATATTATTAATATAATTTCTTATTAAAGCTCGAAACCTTTCGTTAGTACTACTCGGTAAAAGTAGCCGTCTCAAGTTAAAATTTATAGCGAGCGGTCGATTCAAGCTCGATATCCCTTATAGGCGGCTATAATAAAGAGAGACAAATAGAGAGGGTACGAAAGATAGAGGGTAAGGAAAGATTACTACGTATTTAACCGTTCGATAAAATTTCATAAAGAGTTTCGTTTATAGATATTTATAGAAATATCCAAAGATTAATATACGGTTAAAGTACTATAAAAGGTAAAGATAGCGCTAGTAATCTTCGGTATAAATAATTTTCTTAACGCTCCGGTTATATAATAATAAAATCCTATTAAATCGTTTTTTCGGCCCTTGTAGCTCTAGTAACTATAAGTCCGTTTAACTACTCGCCGGCCGCGACTATAACTATAATTTACGAGAACGGGTATTCGATAACTTTAAATTCCGTTTTAGTTACGAGTACTCCGGACTTTTAAAATACTATAATTGCCGATAACTTAGACGGTTATATAATTATTTCGATTATTAATATATACGGAACTTTATTATCTCTATCCTTTATTTTAAATACTAGTAACTCTACTCTAGTAGGGAATCCGTTAATTATTATACTTCCCGATACTTCGTTTACTTAATACTCTTTCCTAACTAGTTAAATAGGAAGGATATATATTAAGTTAAATACTAACTCTATAAATAGTAAGATCGAAAGTAACTTTATAAATTCACCCGATATCGATATTAACTATATCGATAACTATTTAATATTTATTATTTACTCTTTTAAAAGTATAACGGTCTCCGGTTATAATATCGATTTATTTAAATAACTAGGCGTTAATTATAATAATTAAATCAATAACTTTATCTACTTTAACTCCGTTTAAAATATTATTAATAGATTTACTCCGTTATTTTTCGTAGTTTACGTAGGGGTTATTTATATTTATCTTAATAATAACGAGATTAATATAAGTAATCTCAAGAGTAATCTAGTCTCTTATTATATCGATACGTTATACGAAGTATCTTTACGGTAATATTCTAAACGAGGAGATTTAATACCCGAGTCGTCTATATAGATTAGGGATATTAAATTACGGGTAGAAAAAATACGTATCTCCCTACCGTTACTCCTTCTACTCGAGCGTAAACTTTAATACTATTATCGCTCGTCGCGGTCCCGTATTCACGGATAAGTTTACCCGGTAATTTAAATACTTTTACGTATTGTATTATAGCTACTCTTATCTCTCTAAATAATATATACCTCTATTACGAACCGTGTTAAAGCGAGGGATATTTAGTTTTCATAACCGATAATAATATATAGTCGCTATCTAGCTTAGGTAGAACTTTAATTCAATATATTATACGTCGAAAATACTCGGAAATTAGATTTATATCTTTCTTTATAAATTATAAACCCGAGTATTACTCGGTTTTAAAAATATTACTCTACCCTCTAGCCCTTTAACCGAAAACTAATCCTATAGTATTAATTAGTCTCGCGTATACGGGACGAAATATATTTATAATTAAAAATATAAGAATTAGAGGTACCCTCTAGGAGATCTAATTCTAACTCTTTTATTAAATATCTAGAAATCACCTACTACTTTTAAAGAGTTAATTATAAATTCGTAGAGGCTAGTAAATTACTAAATTATAATTATATTAAGATATTAGGTTTCCTTCGCCTCCGTAATACTACTTAATATTTACTTCTCCGAGAATCGTAGAATATATTCCCTAAAGATACTACTCTACGTTATTATTTTAATTACTTAAATATATATAGCTCTAGCGGCTCCTAATATAGTAAACTCTTAATACGATATAGATAATAAAGGCGGTCCGAAGAGTAATAATACTTTTATTAATTCGGCTTAAAATTCGGAAACTTAAGTCGAGAGTATAATTAATAAGTAGATACGTAAACGATAGGTACGTATATACTTATCTATTAAATAAATATTAAGGAATATAATAGGATAAGCCTTCGAAGGTCGGAGTTATCTTTTATAACGAAAGGGACTATAACGGATTTTTAGGGACGATGAACGATCTTACGTAATCTCCCGGGGAAACGTTAATTCCCGTAGAGGGCGGTATCGCCTATAGTTTTTAATTACTCTACCGAGGTCTCTAAGGCTAAGAGTAACTCGATATTTCTATAAAGGATTCCAGTAACGGAGACTAATACGGCGATTTTATTGATAGTTATTTCGCGGGTACCGCTACTTCTTATAATAATTGGGGAAACATTAGCTGCGTAAGATTTTAGAATAATCCTGGTCTTTAAGCGAAGAAGAGGATACTTGTTACATAACCGTTAAGAGAGGCGCATTTGTTCTGTGAAGGGTTACTAGCTAAAGTATCACGTATAATACGCTCTCGAGATGTAGTCAAAGTCTTGAATACTTGGCAGATTAGCAGACTAACGCATGCCTAATACCACGACGCAGCATCATTTCTGCGGGATATGATATCCCGAATATTTGTGCTTATAATTCTCTCATCTTCTCTTCGCACAGCGTGAAACCCTTGTCGCCCTCGCGCCTGATTTGCGGAAGGTCCCCCTTTATGGCGCAGCAGAGTTCCTTTACCACAGCTTCACCATCGAGCTCTTATCATTCCTGATACTTATGAAACGGCCATATCCGAGCTTTGAGGCTTACTACCATGCTGGAAAATCGTCATCAGCCTTGTGGCACGCAACTTCATTACCTCTAGTCAAAGCGACCAACGATTTTTGGTTAGTGCGAAACGACCTCGCACGTTCCATAATAATTAATACGCCACAGCTCTGCCACTACGTTATCTGGTGTCGCCCCGAGCACGTCCACGACTTTCGCCGTCGTCACCACGAAACGGTTCCCCCGTCGTCTGCGCAGCTCGTTTCTCCCACCCATTGCAACACATCTTCAAATCATAATTTACGCCCGGAGAGCGATGCGTCCGGATTCTAGCGAACAAGAAGCGATGGAAGAAAGTCTTAAAGATACTCAAGATTTGCAGCAGCTTTCAGAACAACGAGAACAACAATGGGTGAATATTCTGTCGGAGCTAGACGCCGAGCCGGTTTCAGCACCTTTACAGAATTACTTTACGATATTGAAGAATGGTCTTCCTGTTTCTGATTGGACCATAGAAAAGTATATCGAAGGCATGTTGCGTTTTGCCAAACTATATGGACCTGAAAAGGGCGAATATTTCCGCAACGAACTGAATGGACTGCATACCCCAAATTCGTTGACGAGATTGTGGAACGAAAAACATCCTCAACATCCCATCACCGCATCAGATCAAGACATCAGGCTCCAATGTCCTCCCGGCTGGATCAGTGGGGTTGAAGAAAACAATCGTTGGGTGTTAAGATATGTGGAAAAATGTCCTTTAAGTCAAGCTCTTAACAAGTTGATCCGGTGGATGACTACGATGGATTGTGGCATGTTCAGCCAATTTCTTCAATGGCAGGGAACGCGTTTTCTTACAGGAGATGGATTACTTGACGAACTTTTTGAATTTGGACCGGGAGAGTTCACTCTGACACAAAATTGGGAAATCCCAATGAACAAAGCTGGTACAATGGGAAATCTGCTATACGACTTCTATGATTATCCAAAAACAACAGAATCCTTGCAATCGGAAACACGGATTCGGACCAGAGCTGTTTTCAACCACCCAGCATATCTTGCTAAACATCCTGGAGGCACGAGGCGGTTAGAGACTGTTACCCAAATCGATGACTACAACATTGTTTTCGACCCAGACACACCTCAAAACATCTTATCAAATGTCGACCTTGAACAGAGATTACGGCAAACATACGACGCCCCTCAAGATTCTGCCGACTGGGGAAAACTGGAGTTCTACAAGGCATTTCCAGAGAAAGTACCACCCTCATACTCTAACTATTCCTGGAAAAGTGCTCTCGACATAACTGAGAACGCAAAGAAGTATGCAAACCGTATTTTGAGTGATGCTGAATGGGAGGATAGCGGTGCCGAACGAGAAAAAGCTAGCCCGTGGGTTGGATCGCCCACTCAATTTCTCACTATTGATCAGCTGTCTTAAGGGAGCTCATGATGCACATCTCAATGGAGCTATTGACAAAGATGTTTTATCTAGAGCAAAAAGGCTAAAAACGGGGACCTTACGAAGCTGAAATCGTTCCTTGACACTTTAACAATACAGTCACGTAAGTGTGCAGCCCTTTGGTTGACATATCATGTCTTGCTAATGGTAGTAAAAGTGGCCATCTCTGAGGACGTTGCGAAGCTAAAATCATTACTTGAAACACGGTCGCGTAAGTGTGCAGCCCCTTAGTTGGCATAGCAGGCCTTACTGATTTTACTAAAAGCAGCGACTACAACCGCGGTATTTTCTCACTGCAAACCGAATCCGTGGGGAGAAATGGCTGAAGGACAACGGCACACTGACTATAACTTCATATGCTCGCGAGGGAGAAACTTGAGATCCCTAAACAATGGATTCGTCTCGGCACGGTGGGTTTCTCTCCACCCAGGGACAGACGTTAGAAGCGCAGGCCACGTTGGACGGTTGCTTAACACCATAGAAGATGTCGACAGGGACGTTGATGCAGTGGGATGCTATTCCTCTCGCGCCAAGATTGGACTAGAAAGGAATCGCTTGCCCTCAATATAGGGCAGAAATAAGGCTGCGTACAGCCCCAGAACTGGATGCTCAAGGCCAGGACTGGATGCTCAGGTCCAGAACTGGATATCATGATTGATAAGCGCCCAGGTTTCAAATGATCGGTGAAGCATCTGGCACAGCAGAGGCTGAGAACTCTGTTTCAAAACTATAAATTGACTCCTTGGCGGACTAATACCCGAAAGGATTCGTAAATACGATGTTGCCGACGGAGTTTACCATGACCTGTCTTGTGAGGTTTCCTTGACAGTAGGTCGCCTCGGCCTTCATTGGCTCCGGTTGGTCTCCTTCGGTGACAGGTGTTGCCCCCATTGATTTGCTACGAACGACCAACAACGAGGTAATGAGATGTGCACGCTTAAGCTTTTTACTGGGCAAAGTCGAGTGGGAAAAATGAAGATTTCTATAGAGAGGGATCCGCTCTTCGCGCCGTCTTGATAAGACGGGAGTGTAAATACTTAAAACCGTTACACCATCGTTAAAAGGAACCTCTAGCGAAACATAACTTAAAATATTATAATAGTCTAGTAGCGCCTGACTATTAGGTACCTGAGGGGTATAAACTTTAATACTTCTTAACCTCCGCTTCGCTCGCCGCTAATGCCCTCGCTTTTATTAGCTTTATCTAAGTTCCCTCGCTAGCTCGAGGCGTCCTATCTATTAAAGAGCGGAGTTATTAATATTTTTACTACCTATTACCGATTAATTTACTCCGTTAAATCTTTTAATATCGACTTTATCGCTTCGAAGTAGGGATATAATACTATAATATACTAGCCTAGTTAGTTTATCTATCTATCGTTAATATTAATATTTTCCGGTTATTTACTATACTACGTTATTAAAGTACCTAGAATTTTCCTCTATCCTAAATAGCCGTTAGTAATATTAAGATTATAGTTTTCTCTCTATATAATATTTTAATATCTTAGTATTCCTGCCCCGTCTCTTTAATATTAACGCTAGAATCCTAGCCTCCGAGCGTACCTTGTAGGTCAATATAGTTAATATACGCGGGAGTAGAGGTTCGATTTGTATATATATTTCCGGCTTAGAGATCCTGAGAATTAGTTAGTTAGGGATTATTCCCTAAGTTATTATAACGAACGAAATAATCTAGAGACGAGAATAAAGTCGGGTCTTTATAACTAGTCGTATAATTACTATTAATGAAGTCGTTCTATTTATTCTCGGGGTATTATTCATCGAAAAAGCCAGCTATAGCGAGAAATATATACGAGTATAATATACCTATATCCACGCATCGCTGTCCCTTTAAATCCCGATATAACTATGTATCCACTTCTAGCGCCAAAAGCTGTCATTAATGGAGTATTGGATATGAACCAGTTATATTACTATAGTTCGGAGGATTGAATAGGGGACCTAAGCCCTATGCACGTCAGTAATTGTGTGCCGCGAATCCAAGTCTGATGACCTGTATAAGCCACGCCGAGATACCCGCGCTAAAGCGCACGGACCTCAGAATCACTAATCGTCCTACGGGAGCTGGCTCTATACTTCTGGCCATGATTCCTTGCTGTGACGGTAGAGAGCGACACCAAGGCAGTGCAGAAGTGGTTATGGATTGGAATCCATCCGTACAGCCCAATCCTTTAGCTGTGAAAAATCCTGCCGTAACCGTGACTTGTGGGTGTAGTCCGTGCGCGTCAATGACTTTAGCGCATTCTTGCTCGGCGCGTCAGGTCATTGATGACCCGATTAAATGAGGAGAGAAGTCCGTAGGATCCCGGAAGGATTATACAATAGCGGTTAGCGAAAGCTGGGCAATATTGAGGACAGGTAGCTTAGAAATGGAGCGGTCTAGAAATATATCGTCTTAGGGTTCGAACGCTGTATAAAATATAACTTCTTCGATTATTTATTTTATATAATCTAGGTATTCGAGCCCCTTTAAAGTAACTATTAATATTTTCCATCCCTATTATAATCGTACTCCGGTAATTATAGTAACGTAAGGTAGGAGTACACCGTTTTAACTTTCTAAAGTAATATAAAAACCCTATAATTTACGTAGACGAGTTTTAATATTAATAATAACCTAGCCAAGTTATCTATTAAATTTATAATATTAAATTAACTTCCTACGAGAGACTTCGCTAGAAGAAGATAACCCTCGAGAGTAAGAATTCTATATTATAATAACGGCTCTTCGAAGCTAGTTAAATTAATTAATTTAACGAAATTTATATAAAGTTCTTAAATACCTAAAGCGAAGAGGTTACAAAGTTAAAAAAAACCGCGAGTAATTATTAAAGAGTATTCGCTAGTTAAGAGGAGGTACTATAGTTAGAAAAAGAGGAGCGCGCTCTAGTAATATAGTTTTTAAATTAAGAGGTTAATAATTATAAAATAACTTAAAAGTCGTTAAAGTAAGAGCGTATCTATATTCGAGACTTTATTAAATTTCTCGATACGCTAGAAGTCCTAAGGAGATCGAATACTAAGAATAATATAAATATTATTATACTTTAACTAGAACGAAACGGTATAAAAGGGATACTCGAATAATTAAAAGTTAAAATAAAAAGCCTAGAGTAAAAACTTCGGAGTACTAGAGATAATCTCTAGTATAAACGACTTCTACTAGAAGAACTCTCACGTAATTTTAAAGTCGTCGTAGAAAGTATATCTATATCACCGGTTTCTAAGAGTAGTAGAGAAGAGATTAAAATAAAGATACTATTATTAAAGTATAATAAATAGCGAAAACGAGTATATATTTAAAGATCTATAAATATTCTTCTAATATTTAATTACTAGTTAATATTATTCGGAATTTATTATTACGCGTGCTTAGATAGTTCCGTTAGTATAAATATTTCACTATAATCTTCTCGATAGTAAATCGCTCTCGAATCGACGGATAAATTTTTATATACTGTGTCGTGGGAGTAAAAGTACCGTTTTTAATTACCTTAAATAAACTTCCTCTACTATAGTTCCTAGGTCTATTAACTTAAATCGTTTACTATTTATACTAGTTATGAAATATAAGCCGGAAAATAACTATAGAGTAGCGACTACTACGATTTTATTACGAGGATCCGTATAACGTATACGGAAGCCGCTATCCTCTATAGGGGAAAGTACCGTAAACGGTTAATCGCCTAAGATTATATATCCGTTAAAAAGTAATCGTAATATCTTAATTATAAATATCGTAGTATTTTATTTACGTTATCCCGCTATTTAACCTAGATCTCTACTAGTCTTCGCCGGTATATAAGTAGGAGAAATAGAATAAACATTTATAAACTATATATTATTCTCTTATATAGTTAAAGAAAGTATAGGTTTTAATAGATTAGACTAGGTCTTACTACCGTTTAAAGAACCGTTTATAACGGGGTTATCGTTATACCCCTTTAAACTAGTTATAAAAAGATTCGCCCCTCCAAGAGTATTATTAATCTTTCTAACGGTACTATTAAGATTCTTACTCAAATTCTCTTTGAATCTTTATTAAGGGTTTACCCCGTATTTTAATATCCTAAAAAAAAAGTAAAACGAATCTCGCTTATAAGCGAAACTAGTTATATATCTCTTAGAGACAATCGTAAGAGACTCTAGATATATATAATTTAGGAAGAGGTTTTCTTTGTTTTTTTTAACGGAGTATTTTTAAGGTCTCCCGTACCGATCTTCGATATTTAATTCGTAATTATCGTAGTCCGAGGTTACCTTAAGGTACGTTATCTATATTTTAACTTTTTTAATATCTTCTAATATTTAATAAATAAGCTGTATCTTCTAATATAAATAGTTACTATTAAGATTATAATATTTAGGAGGCCGTACCTTAAATAGGAAATCCTTAACTATATCCTCGTTAATAGATCCTACGTACTTTATTTACCGGTATTTATTAACCGATATAAGCGATATAAACTAGCGTAGCTACTACTATCGGAAGTTAAATCCTATAACTTCGGTAGTCTCTATCTTTTACGATACTTTATCCTATTTCTATTTATTTATTACGTTATTAATTTTCTTCTACTTTATATAATCTTTCTTTAGAGTAGGAAAATAACGAAGAGGTATAAACTAGAGTTAATAATAATAAAGTTATTCGGCTTTAGATCCGGTTAATAGATCTCTATACCAATATAAGAATTTACTCGTTTACTCTTTCAGCTTTATTTACTCATTATATAGAGTACAGAAAACTTAAATAAATAAACTCTTATATTTAATTAATAGAATACTCTTAAGAATTCTTATACCCGGCTCGAGCCACTTCGTCTCCTCGAGGAAAGTATATATCGACGGGATAATATACTTTATCGATATTATTTATTCGAGTAGTTTCTTTTATAGATCTAGGGATTTTATAACCGGTAAAATATCTCCTTTAAATAACTTTACTTCGATATATACGCGATTATTTAGTGACCGGGATAGATAGCACCTCTATAGAATATAAATAATATTTATATCGAGTTTATTTTAATAATCCTCGCGTTCGCCGATTATAAAGCTCTAAGTCTATTTAATTTAATAAAGGTAACGAGTTATTTCCTAGAGTATATTAGGATATCGAGGGAGAAAGAAGAAAGAGGCCTTTACTTTAAGGTAATAAATATTTAGAAATCTTTAAAATTAATTAATCTCTAAGGCGGGCTAGAGCCCCGTAAAGGGGATTAAAATATCTAGACCGTCTCTAACCTCACGTATTATAAGCGAAGACTCTATACGCGATATATTATATCTCTTCTCTAGTAACGATAACCTTACAAGTTATTTATTCTTTCTAACGAACTTTTCCTCTAGAGAAGTCTCTTTATCTATTACTACGTTACGAATTCGACGATAAATATCTCCGTTAAAGTATTTTACTAAACCGGAGTCTTACTCGCGTAACGTAGTTTTCGTATATATATTAATATCTAGATACTTAACGGAGATCGAGAGAAATATAAGCGAGATTCTATACTATTAGAATATATATTCGCGACCTACTACTAGTCCTCTTTAGCGAGAAATTGATCCGTAGCTTCTAATCGGTATTCGCTATCTATATAAATTAATAGTTACGGAGGGTTAAAGTACTACGGCTCTTCGAAGGGGTTTCTATTTTATTAAAGACCTTAGGGTAAATCGGCTCTAGATATTAAAATAAATACGTAATAATCTAACTCGAGCCTATTATACTTTTCTAGGCCGAATAACTCTAGTAGTTTTACTATATTTCTAGGATTAAACTATCGCGGGTTTTCGGGTATATCTTTAAGTTTAAGTTTATTTAGAGGGATTTTAAAAGATTTATAAAAGATTCGACTCTTCTCCCGAAATATCTACAAGTCGTTAGGTAAGACGTTATTTATATTTATACTTTTACTTTAAGGTCTAAAAGGATTCTTTATTAACTTTCTATTATAATAAATATCCCTTATTTTTAAAGGGGTAGTAATAGAAATTACTCTCTTATTACTAAAAACGGATATACTAAAAGTATCGAATTATAAATAACTTTCAAGATTATTAAAATAGATATAGTGTCCTACTTTTCTTACGATTAATATTTTACTTTTTTATTAATCTACTACGGTGTATTTTCCCGCGTCGTTACGTTAACTTTGGATATAGTCTCTTGCGAGTACCTAGTGTAGTTATAAGTAATTAATATAAATAACCTTAAACTTTTCGACCCTAGTTATATAAATTAACTAGTAAATAAATTAAAGAGTCCCGCTAATTAACGACCCTCTTCCCTATTATTCATTAGACGATAAGTTAAAGACTTTACTCTTCGAGAGCTCTTCCCCGATAATAATTTCAAGAAATATCTATACGACGGCGTTACGACCTTACGAATCGATAATGTAAATATTTACTCCGATTATCCTATCTTTTTTACAGAGAGTAACTTAAGTTAAATAATACCCTTAACGGCCGAGGATACTTGTATCTACGAGACCGAGTTATTTCTTATCTAGTAGGCCGAGGGCACGTCCGTATAATATCTCTATAACGTTTTATATATACGCCTTTTCTATTTTTTCGCCGATATCGTCTACGTCTTTACCGATAACTTTAATAACTTCGACTATATTATTTAGATACTAAAGTTATAGGCCGCTACTAGTAGTATTTCTATCTATAATAAAATATAATTAAGAGTTATTATCGTTAAACGTAGAGACGAAGTTAGTCCTAACTCTATTTATAATTTTCTTAGGATAAACGATCTCTAGTAGGGCCTCTATAATAAATCTCTTCGAGAGTTCTTCTCTTCGATTAAAGTACTTTATTTAACCGCTAAATAGTTATCTCCTTTAATATCTTTTCGACGGCTTAAAGAGCTCCTTTAAAGGGAAGTAGATAAAATATACCTAGTTCGATAAAGTCTCGGTTATCTTTATTCCGCCGAATATACTACTCGATTTTTTCGTATAACTATAACTTATACCGTAGCCTCGTTAAGTTAGTTATTCGATTTCATATTAACGAGCCGGCGGGGTAACGAAGTATTATATTATATTAAAACCAACTTTATAGTAACTACTAAATATAGTATATAGATCCTATATAAAGAGTATACGGCGTGGTTACGCTATTTATATTATAGTATTATATTATAGTTTCCGGTACTTTAGAGCCTCTTTAAAAATAAAAGACTCGGAGCCCTCGCTCTAACTCTTTAGAGATTAATTCTATTATTTAAATATAAAGATTATTTTTCCTATTAAGGCTTTATATTTACTTTTATATTATTATAAATACCTTAAGTATTATAACTTAATAATTTTAATCTCTCTTAATCTTCTTAAGTAATAATCCGTTAAAAGTATAAAAGATCTCTCTATATCTATAAAAGTGCAAGCGACTCTAAGAATCCTGGTTTACTCGGAGCGCTTAGGCCCGCTCGCGAGCGCTAAAATAATTTAGAGCTAGGTAAGAATTCTTAGGCCCGCTTAGGCCCGCTTAGGCTCGCTCAGGCTCGCTTAGGATTATTTAGGATTCTTAATACCGGCTTAATATTCTCAGGGCCGCTCAGGGCCGCTCAGGGCCGCTCAGGATTATTTATTTACATGGCCATTACTACTACTATAGATATACGCGCATACATGGCCATTACTGCTGCCATAGATACGCGCATACATGGCCCATAGATATGCGCATACATGGCCATTGCTGCTGCCATAGATATGCGCATACATGGCCACTACTGCTGCCATAGATATGCGCATACATGGCCATTACTGCTGCCATAGATATGCGCATACATGGCCCATAGATATGCGCATATATGGCCATTC
>JAABUK010000791.1_pt1 | contig 63800 bp, 63 predicted proteins | sample 5559141 | NCBI WGS metagenome assembly JAABUK01 (sample SAMN10711869, study PRJNA513367) | rock metagenome | isolation source: Antarctica rocks | place: Antarctica: Victoria Land, Pudding Butte nord | collected 2016-01-03
GCGTCGAGCCCTTCGCCATCAACACCCAGAACCGAGCCTGCTTGTCAATCAGTTCCTTCTTCGACCACATCCACAACACCTCACATCAGTAGGAGTGTTGCGACGACCGACTGAGCCCGCCATCGGTTCCCGGGTACGGCTGTGCAACAACCCGAGTACCTGCATACCGCCGATGCCATCGCTGACACTGTGGTGGGACTTGAGGATGTAACCGGCTCGCCCGCCCTCCAGGCCTTCGACCAGGGCGGCCTCCCACAGCGGGCGCGCCCGATCGAACGGGCGCATCGCCATGGACTGTGCTTCCGCCATGAGCTGCGCCATGGTGCCCGGCCCGGACAACCGAATGCGGTTCATGTGGTAGGCGAAGTCCACCTCCGCATCGGTCACCCACGTGGGGCTGCCCAGTCCGAACGGCGGCTCCACCACCCGCTGGCGGAAACGCGGCACGATGCGTGAAGCCCAGTCGTGCGCGGCGAGCAGGCGATCCCAGTCCGGGACACGGTCGAGGATCTCGACGGTGGTGATGGTGGAGCGCAGCCGGGGATCAGCCTCGGCCCGCCACATCATCGCTTCCATCGGACCCATCTCGACCGAGGCGGACCAGGCCGCACCCAGCGCAGCCAGATCGGGCGACGGTTCTGACTCGGGCGTGCTCATGCCTGCGTCCCTGGCACGCGGTCGGGCCAGTTGGCCAGCGTGTCCAGATAAAGCTGGTGGACTCGCTCGACGCCGTCGTCCAAGCGCTTCTTGGTCCACCCGACGGTCGGCACCGAGGAATGGACGACCACGTCGATGCGGCCCGGGCGGATGGTGCGGGAGTCGCGCCACATCAACTCGCCGGCGTTGCGGATGACGATGGGCACCAGTGGCACCCCGGCCTGCATGGCCATGTGAAACGCCCCTTTCTTGAACGGACGTAGACGCGGGGTCGGTGAACGGGTGCCTTCCGGGGCCACCACCAACGACACGCCGTCGTGCAGACGTTGCACTGCCGGCTCCAGAGCCCGCTTGCCCTGGGTGGTGGAACTACGGTCGACGAAGGCGGTGTCGGCCAGCCGGAACGCGGCGCCGAAGATGGGGTCGTTGGCCAGCTCCTTCTTGGCCACCCCGGCAAATCCGCCGCGCAGCAGCTTGCAGATGATCAGCATGTCCAGCTGGCTCTGATGGTTGAACAAAAACACCGCGGGCCGCGCGTCCCACAGGTGTTGCTCGCCCTGCACGTTCAGCTGCACTCCGGCCAGCCCGAGCCCGAGCTCCCCGGCCAGCGACACCGCGGTGTCCACCCCCCGACGACGACTGCGGTTGAGGAGGCCGACCGCCGTGCCCGCGCCCATCGCCGTGAACATCCCGGCGTAGGCCGCGGCGGTTCGGGCGAGCTGCTGGACACCCGGGCGCCCGCGCCCACCGAAGCGCAGCAACGGCCAGCCCTGTTTCGCCGCGGTCTCGGCCAGGCGGTCCTCGGGATTGACGACGTGCGGATTTCCGGCCGCGGAGAGAAACGGGACGTCTTCGTCGCCGTTGGAGTAGGCGTAGCTGTCGGCCAGATCAATACTGTGGGCCTCGGCGAAGGAACGCACCGCGTCCGCCTTGCCGTTGCGCCACAACGTCGGTCCCGCGGCCCGGCCGGTGAGAACCCCGCCCACTACTTCCAGCGGCGTGCACAGCACGTGCTCCACCCCGAGGGCCCGAGCCGCCGGCTCGACCTGGAAGCGGGTGGCGGAGGACGCGAGCACCACGGTGTGGCCCCGCTGCTGGTGCGCGGCCACCAGCTCCCAGATCTCCGGAAACAGCCGGGAGGCGATCTGTTGCACAAACAACCGCTCACCGAGCTCGGTCAGCTCATCCTCCGAACGCCCTTCCCACGCCGCGAAGCTGATGGCCACGAACCGCTCGAAATCTTCTTCACTGGTGAGACCCCGCAACCCGGCCAGCAGTGTCTGCGCCGCCTCTACCGGACCGATCTCGAAGTGCAACAACCGTTCTCGATAGAACGCCTGGGCCGAGAAGCCATCCATCACGGTGCCATCGAAGTCGAAGAACGCCGCCACACCAGGGCCCTGCGGTGCGGAGTGAATGCCGGTGATCACCTCAGCGAGGGCGTCAGAGGGCGACACTGCCCGCCTCCTGCCGGTTCGACGTGTCGAGCGTCTCCGCCGCCGCCACTCGCGCCACCACGTCGCGGACCTCGGCGGCGAACTGGTCGCGTCGGGCCCGCAACTCGTCGCGCCCCGGGTCGACCAGGTCGCGGTTGGCCGCCAGCTTCAAGGCGTTGTCGAACAGCTCACGGGAGAGCGCCTCCGGGCTGTGCAACCGACCTTGCAGCAACATCTGCTGGCCCACCCCGGAACACTCGGTGAAGAACGACTTGGCGTCGATGGGCTGGCGAGGATCGTGGGCGGCCAGACGTTCGGCGACCACCAGTTGCGCCTCGACAAAGGACCGCAGCACCCGGTGGGCCATTAGGAAGCCCGCACCGGCCAGCAGCTCGCGGGCCGAGTCGACCGTGGTAGCCAAGCTTTCCCACTCGGGGCTCATCTGCTGTAGCTCGGAAATCAGGTCGGCCCGGTACTCCTCTTTCTCTGGGAAGAAGAACTCGAACTTCAACAGGTCCCGCAGGCGCTTGGCTTCGGCCCACGCGTCCGGTACCGGATCGCTGCTGCCGCTCTGGGCGACGTAGAGGGTGGCGAGCTCCACGATGGCCCGGTCGACGAACCAGTGGATGGAGTTGTTGCGGTAGAAAGCGGCCACCAGGTGCTGGCCCCGCTCGATGGAGTACACCGGGTCCTGCCCCCGGAATAAGTGGTCACCACCCCGGCACGAGTCAGGTGGTCGAGCACGGTGCGCACCAACCGCGGCCGGCGCAGGTCGACGCCGCACGTCGGCAACTTCCGGCTGTCCACATAGTCGAGCACGGGCTGGAGCACCTGGGAGACCTCGTGCAGGGTCAGGGCGCGGTCGCGCAACCCGAGCAGGGCCAGGGTGACGAGCGACTCGGCGGTGACCGGGGTGGCCCGGTTGATCCCCACAGCAAGCTCGAAGGCAATCTTCTGCAGCGCAGCCCGTTGCTCCTGCGGGTCGGCCTCGGGCGCGGGCAGTCGCTCTCGCATGGAAAACGCGGTTCCGAACCGGACGCTCGCCGTACCGGAGCGTTGGTGCTGCTGGCGGGCGTAGTTGGCCAACCAGCTGATCCCCTCGGCCTGCTTGGTCCCGCCCGCCTGCTCCCCCGCCATGGCCGACACCTCGGAAAGATGTTCGTATGTGATGGACACCGGGACCAGCGAGACGTCCGGGGCACGCCCACTCTGCAGGGCAGCCGCGACGTAGCGCAGCAGTCCGTAGCGGGGGGCGCGTAGCTTGCCGGTGCGCGAGCGCCCGCCCTCGAAGTACCACTCCAGGTTGAACCGCTTCGATACCAAGAAGCCAAAGTACTCCTGGATGACCGTCTTGTAGACCTGATCGTCGGAGAAGCTGCGCCGGATGAACACCATGCCGGCGCGCCGGGCGAGCGGGCCGATCGGCCAGAAGCTCAGATTGCTGCCGCCCATCACGTGGTTGCGGGGAAAGTCGTGCTGGTGCAGCACGTCGGCCAGGACCAAGGTGTCGGCGTACGAGCGGTGCGCGGGCAGGAAGGCCAGGGCCTGCTTCCGGTTGCGCTCGCGCAGCCGGTCCAGTCCCGCCTCGTCCACCTCGACCTTCCACGCACGGGCGTGCAGCGGCCGCATCGCGGCCGACCACACATCGATGGCCAACCTGCTCTGCACCGCGACCAGCTCGTGCAGCGCGGTCATGGCCCGCTCGCGCACCTCGCTCTCGGGTAGGTCGAGCTGGTCGGCGAGCTCGCGCAGCTGGGCTCGAAACGCCGAGCTGCTGGTGATCTGCTCCACCACTTGCCGCGGCACCTTGTAGCGGTCTCCGGTCAGGTTTCGCTCGGCCCGCTCCAGGGCAAGCATCGCGCGCCCGAGGATGAACCGGGCGAGGTGCTGGTCGTCGTGCGGACCGTCCGTGGCAGTGAAATCGGCGCGCAGCTCGCTGAGCATCGCCGGCGCTCCGACCACCACCCGCGACCGGTCCGGTTCCCGTTGGGCCACCCGCTGCTGGAAACGCAGGATCGGGCTGCGCAGCGTGCCGAACGAGAGAGTGGCCAACGAGAGCACCTCCGACCAGCCCGCGGGCGAGTCGCCAGCGCGCTCCCGGGGCAGCCACGCCACCCGCAGCGGCACCACCAGGGGGTCATCGTCTTTGCCCAGTCGCGCGGCCAACGTCGCTTCGTGGGCGTCGATCACCTCGGTGGTTGCGGCACCGTCACCGGACTCGCGGGCCCAGTCGTCGATCAGGGACCGCTCGACGGCGGTATAGGACCGCGCGAGCCCAATCGGGGTGCGTCATCCGCGCTGACGTGACGTCCTTCTGCGGCCACCCTGTGCTCCTTAATCCCGGAAACTGCTGCCTGCGCTCATTATGGTGACCGGCCTCACGCTAGTCCGTGAATTTCCGAGGTCGGCAACACCTGACGCAGGCCCCGGTAGGCCTGCTCCGCGCTGTGCTCACCGCGCAGCACGGCATTGACCTCCTCGGCGACCGGCACTGCGATGCCGGCGTCGTGGGCCAGCTCGACCACGGCCGGTGTGGTCTTGACTCCCTCCGCGACCATGCCCAGGTCCCGGATGACCTCCTCGAGCGCGTGGCCCTTGGCCAACTCCTCACCGACCCGGCGATTGCGACTCAACGGGCTCAGGCACGTGGCCATCAGGTCGCCCAGGCCAGTGAGTCCGGCAAAAGTCCGCGGGTCCGCACCGAGCGCCGAACCAAGTCGGGTCATCTCCGCGAGACCGCGGGTGATCACCATCGACCGGGTGTTGTCGCCGACGCCGAGTCCTTCGGCCAACCCGGCAGCGATGGCGACGACGTTCTTCAGCGTCCCGCCCAGCTCGCAGCCGAGGACGTCCGTGTTGGTGTACACCCGGAACACCCGGCTGGCAAACATCTGTTGCAACGACTCGGCCACCCGCTGGTCGGCCATCGCGATCACCGCGGCGGCGGCATAGCCTTCCAGCACCTCACGGGCCAGGTTGGGCCCGGACAGCAGCCCCGCGGGGTGCCCGGGCAACGTCTCGTTGATCACCTCGGTCATCCGCTGGCCGGTGCCCTCCTCCAGGCCCTTGGCCAGGTTGACAACCGGCACCCCGGGACGCAGCACGGGAGCCACCATCTCCAGGGTCTCCCGCAGCGCCTGCGATGGCACTCCCGTCACGAGGACATCGGCATCGGCCAGGGCCTCCTCCACCGACGTGGTGGCTCGCAACTCCGAATGCAGCGGCAACCCCTTCAGGTAGCGCCGGTTCTCGTGCTGGTCGTTGATGCCCTCCACCGTGTCGGCCGAGCGGGCCCACAGGATGGTCTGTGCGTTGTTCGCCGCGAGCGAGGCCACCGTCGTGCCCCACGATCCGCCCCCGAGCACCGCGACCCGAACTCCGCGTGTAATCGGCTTACTCCGCGCCGTCGAGGTTCCGCACGAAATCGACGGCGCTGTCCGCGATGAGCTGCGCGTCGTAGTCCAAGGTGGCCACATGGAAGGAGCGCGGCAAGCTCACGCGGCGCACCGGACCGGAGACCGCCGAGGCCAGCAGATCCGAGGACGCTGTCTCTACCACGTGGTCCTCGACACTGGTCAGGATCAGCACGGGGCAGCTGATCTTGGCCAGATCGGGCTGTAGCTCGCGAGTAGCTTCCACCAGACTGATCAGCGGCTGTACCGGGGTGCCCGGGTAGGCCAGCTCAACAACGCCGGGCAACGCGATGTCGGAACCGATGGCCGGGAACATCTCCTCCGAGCTGGCGCGTACCGCGTCCAGCGTGGCGCTGAGCACGGGTGCATGACCGTCCACCATCGGGTTGACGCAGATGATGGCCGCGATCTCCGGGTGACGGGTGGCCAGCCAGACGGTGAGCGTGCCGCCCATCGACAAGCCGGCCACGACCACTCGGGAGCACCGGGCGGCCAGCGCGTCATACGCCGACTCGGCGGCCGCGGACCAGTCGGTGAACCGGGTGGGAAGCATGTCCTGCAGGTCGGTTCCGTGCCCCGGCAGAAGGGGCAGCTCGACGGTGTAGCCGGCATCGGCAAACGCTTCGGCCAGCGGACGCATGGACTGCGGATTGCCGGTAAAGCCGTGCAACACGAGCACCCCGACGGGGCCACCCGCCGCCGACCACGGTTCTGCCCCGGCCAGTACCTGTGTCATCTGTCCTCCTGCATCGTCGTTGTAGAGAGGTGGTGCACCATTAGGGCCGTTCGCGGGCGACAAGCCGCACCGGGATGCGGTTCCGGTGAAAACCCACCGCGAACCCCGCACGGCCATCTTCTCCTCCTGCGGGGCGTCGCTTCGCGGCTGCGGCGTCGAGCTCGTCAGCCAGGGCTCCCGCCGCTACGCACGGCAAGGTCGTCGCGCGTAGTGCTCATGGCGGCGAAGAATAGTTCCAGCGCGTCGCTCAGGTGCTCCGGAGCGAACGGCCGCCCCGAGATGAGCAGCGTCTGCCACACCGCGCGCTCGCACAGGTTCCACTTCGGCCAGGGGTGATCGCGGTTGAGCAACCCGAGTTCGACCGCCGTTTGACGCCGCGAGTGGACGTTGTGGACGACCCGCGCGAGGATTTGCACCTTCGGTTCGTCCTTGCAAACCCTGACCCAGACCGGCCGACCGAGATGGATGAGGAGGAAGTCCTCGTCGTCGTCCATGGTCGGCTCGTCGTCGTACTCCTCGCGCAGGGCGTCTCGCACATGGCGCAGAAGCTGATCACGATCTTCTGGGTACAAGACCATGAGCGACCGCGACGCCCGAGCGCTGTCCACAATGTCCGCAGGAACGTCCGCGGTGTCCGGAAGGCCCAGCACCGCAATCCCCGTGGCGGCCGGTCCCCAGGCCTGGAGCGAGAGCAGTTCCGGGCAGGGCAGGTGGAAGTGATCCCGCAGGACCACGACGGCCATCGATGCGAGGAGCTTGGCATCGGCCACCCCGCGCTCCAGGTAGTGGTTGGGGTCCTGCTCTTCGCCTCCCTCCCAGCCCATGCCCTCGAACTCGGACAACTGCCGGGCGCTGAGGCGGCGGGCGGGAGCGAGGTATCGGTTGCTCGCAACCTCCGCGCGGATCATCTCGCCGTCACTGAACGCCGCGAACTGCACATAAGGAGCGCAGCCCTCGGACCCGCTCTCCCCGGGCACCTCGAGCACCAGATGGTCCTTCTCATCGGGATCGACCATGGTCGACAGGTACACCGCTAGTCGGAGCTCGAAGCCCTCCCAGCTGAGCACCGCACCGACACTGCGGTCGGTGGGTTCGGCAGGCGTGTTGCCGGTCGGCTCTGCCATAGGAGGCCTCCTTGATTGTCTTCGTACGAGGTCGGTGCTGGCGCCACGATGACGACCGACCTTGCAACGCTGACGTTAGCGGCCCCCACCGACAGTTCGAGGGAGAATTTTCCAGACCTGCCTGCGGATCCCGTGTGCACGCAATGAATCCCGGATAACTGGCAGTTCACCGCACAGATGCTGGCGCAGAACTAGAACTCGTTCTAGTCTGCTCGAATGGATCTGGTCGTGCTCGAAGAGCTCAAGCGGTTGAAGTACCGCTACCTCCGCGCCTTGGACCAAAAGCTGTGGGACGAGTTCGCCGACACCCTGGCCCCGGACGCGACCTCGAACTACGGCGCAAAGCTGAGCTTTTCCAGCCGCACGGAGATCGTCGAGTTCATGCGCAGCTCGCTCGACACCGGCATCATCACCGAACACCACGTGGGTCATCCCGAGATCGAGATCGACGGTAACACGGCGACCGGAGTTTGGTATCTACAAGACGTCGTGATCGTGCCCGAGCAGCGAATGATGCTGCGCGGCGCGGCCTTCTACGAAGACAGCTACGCCCGATCCCCCGAAGGGACCTGGCAGATCACGCACACCGGTTACCAACGCAGCTACGAGTACTGGGTGTCGCTGGACGACCTCCCCAGCCTGAAGTTCACCCAGCCATGACCCTGGAGGCAGCAGTGTTCACCGATCGGTTCGCCGCGGCCATGGCCGAGGCCGAGAAGCTCATCGTCGAGGCGGCGCACATCCAGACGGAGCAGGATCTGCTCGAGGGTCTGGAGTATCTTGCCGGCGGCATCCGCGCCTCGATGCAGTTCGCTTTCGCCTACGAGCGGGATTTCCCGTACTTCTCCCAGTCCACCGGGCCGTACATGAAGATGGGCCTGGACAACCCCGACACGCTGTACTACAGCGCCGACATTCGCGACAACGCCGAGTACGTGGTCACCGGAACCCGCGGTAGCGCAGCCGATCTCAACTTCCAGGTGATGGCGGGCCACCACGCACCGAACACGGTTCCGGACAGCCCCCCTGCCTTCGACGACCGCGCCATCGAAATCGGCGCCGACGGGACGTATGAAGTGCGTTTCGGGCCCGCCAAGCCCGGCGCCGGACCGAACTACGTCACCCTGCCTGCCGGGACGACCACCCTGGTGGTGCGCGAGGTGTTCAGCGACTGGGCTACCGAGCAACCCGGCCGGATCCGGATCCAGCGCGCCGACCGCACCGGGCTCGCTCCGACGCCGAAGTCCACGGCGCAGCTGGAGAAGGCGTTCGAGGTGGCCGCCACAATGCTGATCAACCGGATCAAGACGTTCCTCGTCTTCCCCGAGATGTTTACCTCTCCCGGCCGGCGAACACGATGTGGGAACCACGGCTGACCCCCGGCGGGCTGACGTCACAGTTCTCCTCCGCGGGGCACTACGAGTTGGACGACAACCAGGCCCTCATCGTCACGGTGCCGGCCTCCGGCGCGCCGTATCAAGGTATGCAGCTCGGCAGCATGTGGTACGTGTCCTTGGACTACATCAACCACCAGACCAGCCTCACCACGTCCCAGGCCCGCGTCGACCCAGACGGCAAGATCCGGTTCGTCGTCGCCGAGCGCAACCCCGGCCTGGTCAACTGGCTGGAGTGCACCGGGCACCGCAAGGGCTACCTGCAGATCCGCTGGCAGCGCCTTTCCCGGGAACTCACCGTCCAGGATGGGCCGGGAGTGGAATTGGTGAGCTTCAACGAGCTGCCCGACCGTCTGCCGCATTACGCCGAGGCCCAGCTAAGCCCGCGTGAGTGGTCGCAGCGCATTGCGATCCGCCAAGCCGCTGTGGCCAACCGGATGCTGAGCTGATGGGGATACTGGACGGCAAGGTCGTCGTGGTCTCCGGGGTCGGCCCCGGGCTGGGGCGCTCCATCGCGGTGCGGTGTGCGGGCGCAGGGGCCGATGTGGTGTTGGCCGCGCGGACGCAGTCGCGGTTGGACGAGGTCGCCGCGGCGGTCCAGGAACTCGGCCGTCGGGCGTTGACCGTCCGTACCGATATCACCGATGACGACTCGGCCGCCGGCTTGGTCGAGAAGGCAACCTCGGAGTTCGGTCACGTGCACGCGCTGGTGAACAACGCGTTTGGTATGCCGCCGATGACCGATCTGGCCGCGGTGGACTTCGACGCGGTGCGTGCGGCCTTCGACGTCACGGTGCTCGGGGGGCTACGGCTCACCCGGCTGTTCGCTCCGGCGTTGGCCGCCAGCCGTGGTGCAGTCGTCATGATCAACTCCTCGGTGATCCGGCACACCCGCCAGCCCTACGGCCCGTACAAAATCACCAAGGCCGCGCTGCTCGCGGCGTCACAGAGCTTGGCCACCGAACTCGGTCCGCACGGCATTCGAGTGAACACCGTGGTGCCGGGCTGGATCTGGGCGGACACCCTGCAGTGGTACTTCGGACATCTGGCCAAGCAACGAGATGTGTCTGCGCAGCAGGTGTACGACGAAACCGCGTCCACATTGGACCTTCGTAAGCTGCCCGAACCCGACGAGATCGCCGACGCAGTGGTGTTCTTGGCCTCGCCGATGGGACGGGCGATCACCGGGCAGACCCTGGACGTCGACTGTGGGGAGTTCCACCAATGAGCGCACCGCGCACCTCGGTCGGCACCGTTGAGAACCTGCACGCCTCAGCCACCAAGCTCACCGGGCTCAGCGACTTCGGCGACCTCGGTTACCTGGAGGGTCTGCAGGTCTTGCTGGACTCCTACACGAAGGAAGCCGGACTCACCCCGGCGGGCAGCAAGATGTCCCGGGTCTTCCTCCGCGGCGCTCTGGTGGCGCGTCTGCTGAGCGAGGCTGCATGGAAGCAGTACCCGGAGCACGCCGACGTCGCCGTCGAGCGCCCTATCTTCGTCACCGGGCTGCCACGCACCGGCACTACGGCGCTGCACCGCCTCCTCACCGCAGACCCGGCACACCAAGGCCTGGAGATGTGGCTGACTGAGATGCCCCAGCTGCGTCCGCCCCGCGGCACCTGGGAGTCCAATCCGGTGTTCCAGGCGCTGCAGGCCGGCTACAGCCAGCACCATGTGGAGCGCCCAGAGTTCATGGGCGTGCACTTCATGGACGCGGCGGAGGTGGAGGAGTGCTGGCAGCTGCTGCGCCAATCGCTGCAGTCGGTGTCCTATGAGTCCCTCGCGCACGTCCCGACGTACTCCGCCTGGCTGGCTCGGGAGGACTGGACTGGGGCGTACGCCCGGCACCGGCGCAACCTGCAGCTCATCGGACTGCACGATGCGGACCGCCGCTGGGTGCTGAAGAACCCCAGCCACCTGTTCGCGTTGGACGCGTTGCTTGAGGTCTACCCGGATGCACTGGTGATCCAGACCCATCGTGACCCCCGTACCGCGATCTCGTCATCCTGCAGCCTCAGCGCGCAGGCCACCGAGGGATGGTCACACGTGTTCACCGACGGGGTCATCGGACGCGATCAGTTGGAGTTGTGGGGACGCGGGCTGGACAATTTCACCGCTGCCCGAGCCCGCCACAATCCGGCTCAGTTCTGCGATGTGTCCTATGCGGACTTCATCGCCGATCCACTGTCCACCGTCGAGTCGATCTATACCCACTTCGGCCTCCCGAGGACCGAGGGGGCCCGAGCGTCGATGCGGGCGATGCACGACGAGAGCACCACCGGCGGTCGTCGGCCCGCCCACCGCTACGCCCTCGCAGACTTCGGCCTGACCGATGCCGAGGTGGACGCGCGCTTCTCGCCGGCGTGAATGCGGCCTTCCGCTCAGAACGCCGGCCAGGGAATGGCGGGCCTGGTACCCGAGGGCGCGGGCATTTCCCGGTGGGCCAGGACGCGTCGGAGACGTCTACTGACGGCGTCGACCTCGCGGATGGTCAGATGCTCGTGCAGCGCCTCGCCAAGGTGTCCCTGCAGCTCCGCGGCCAGGCGGCTCAGCACCTCCGTCGCCTCGTCGCCGATGCTTTCCCCCGCCCAGCCCCAGAGCACTGTGCGCAGCTTGTTCTCGGTATGCAGACAGATGCCGTGGTCGACGCCGTAGACGCCGCCGTCCAGGCCGGCCAACACGTGGCCACCCTTGCGATCGGCGTTGTTCAGCACCAGGTCCAGCACGGCCATCCGGCGCAGCTGCGCCGAGTCGGCGTGCGCAAGCACCACCACGTCGCCGCCGTAGTCCTGGGCCCGCAGGATCTCTTTCCAGCCCGACGGCACCTCACCGGGTGCACACAGCTCGACCAGGTCACTGACCTGCTCGACATACTCCGCGGTACCCGACTCGCTGATGCTCGCCGCTGCTGAATCGATCCACAGCTGCACCATTCCGTCGCCAAAAGGGCCGGACCGCAACACCGTCGGCGGGATCACTCCCCAGCCCGTCGACTCCGCCAGTAGATAGGACGCGACCTCACGCCCGGCCAGGGTCCCGTCCGGAAAGTCCCACAGCGGACGCTCACCGCGCACCGGCTTGTACACGCAGTGCGCGCTGACGCCGTCGAGCTCGATGGTGCACAGCAGCGTCGCGTTGCTGGCCTCGACGATCCGCCCGGCGACTTCCAGGGTTCCGCGGCGCAGCAGTTCCAGCGTTGCCGGGTCGTGGACCTGCACCGTAGACGTCAGTCCTGGCCGGCTTCGCCGGCAGAAGGTGCGATGCCCACACCGCGGCGGTACCCGTTGGTGCGCACACATACGTGCCCGGCCGGGTCGAGTGGCTCGTTGCACAACGGGCACGGCAGCCGTCCGGCGGTGATCACCCGCTCGGAGCGCGCCGCGAAGTCCCGCGCCTGCTCCGCGGAGAGAAACACCCGCACCGAGTCGGGACCCTCTTCGGTGTCGTCGAGCACCACCGACTCGTCCACCTCACCCTCGGTGACCGCGAGCAACTCCACGACCACCGAGTTGGCCTCGGCGTCCCAACCCAGGCCCATGGTGCCCACCCGGAACTCTTCCTCCACCGGCGCGGTGAGCGGCTCCAGGTCATCCACCGTCGGGGCCTCGGTCGGTACGTCCGCGCCGAAACGCCGGTGCACCTCTTCCAGCAGGGCGATCACCCGCTCGGCGAGCACCTGAACCTGCTGCTTCTCCAGCAGCACGCTGATCAGTCGGGCCTCCTGCACAGCTTGCAGGTAGAACGCCCGATCTCCCGGCTCGCCGACTGTGCCGACGACGAAGCGATCCGGGGCGCGGAAGACGTGGATTACTCGTGACATGGCATCTCCGACCCTAGGGGAATCAGACGTGATCGGCACAGTCGGTTCACGCTCGGCGTATTCACGCGCCGGTCGAGCCACCAACCACCGCATCCGCCGGCTGCGCGCCGTCCTCCTCGGCGGCGGGTGGCGCCGGGATGACGCTGGACAGGTCACCGCCGGTATCGTTGCTGCGCAAGACAAACGGCCGCGTCTCGGTGTAACGGATGACGCTGGCAGAGCATGTGTCGGCGACGATGCGTTGAAAGGTGTCCAGGTGGCAGCCGAGCGCGTCCGCGAGCACCGACTTGATCACGTCGCCGTGGGTGCAGGCCACCCACAGCACGTCATTGCCGTGCTCGGCGGCGAGTCGCGCGTCGTGTTCACGCACCGCGGTGACAGCGCGGGCCTGCACCTGGGCCAGACCCTCACCGTCGGGAAATATCGCTGCCGATGGATGCTGCTGCACCACTTTCCACAACGGCTCGCTGAGCAGGTTCTTCAGCTCCTGGCCCGTCCAGGCGCCGTAGTCGACTTCCACCAGCCGTGGCTCCGGCACCGGTTGCAAGGCACGTGCCTCGGCGAGCGGCGCCACGGTCTGCTGGCAGCGCAATAACGGCGAGGTGACAATCGCGACAAGAGGCAACGCCGCGAGTCGCTGCACCACGGCATGGGCCTGCTCGGCGCCCTTCTCGTCCAGTGCGACGCCCTCGCTGCGCCCGGCCAGCACGCCTGCGGTGTTGGCGGTGGAGCGGCCGTGGCGCAGCAGGATCACCGTCATGGCGTCAGGGTAGCGGGACTCACGAGGCCGCCAGGCCGGTAGTGGTGAGCAGCACGAGCACCAGGATGCCCAGCGCGATGCGGTAGTAGACGAAGAGGTAGATGGTGTGGTTCACCACGTAGCGCAGCAACCAGGCGATCGAGGCGTAACCGACCACGAAGGCCACCAAGGTAGCCACCAACAGCTGCGCACCGCTGGCCTGCAGCAACCCGGGCTCGGCGGGGGCGAAAGCGTCCGGGAGGCTGAACAGTCCGGAAGTCAGCACGGCCGGGATGGCCAGCAGGAACGAATATCGGGCGGCCGCCTCGCGGGTCAGGCCGAGGAACAATCCCGCGGTGATGGTGCCACCGGAGCGGGACACTCCCGGGATCAGGGCGAGGGCCTGGGCGGAGCCCATCACGATCCCGTCACGCAGGGTCAGCTGCTCCACCGGCCGCTTCTTGACGCTGTAGCGCTCCGCGGCGGCCAGGACCAACGCGAACAGGATCAGCGTCGCGGCGATCAGCCAGAGGTTGCGGGCACCGGTGCGGATCTGGTCCTTGAACAGCAGCCCCAGCACCCCGACGGGAACGGTGCCGATGATGACATACCAGGCCATCCGGTAGTCCAGGGACTTGCGGACTGCGGCGTTGGTGAAGCCGCGCAGCCAGGCGGCGACGATACGGACGATGTCGCGGAGGAAGTAGATGAGCACTGCGGCCTCCGTGCCCAGCTGAGTTACCGCGGTGAAGGAGGCGCCCGTGTCGTGGCCGTAGAAGATGCCGGAGACGATCCGCAGGTGCGCAGAGGAGGAGATCGGAAGAAACTCGGTGAGGCCTTGGACAAGTCCCAAGATCAGCGCCTGAGCCCAGCTCATGTCCACAATCATGCGCCGACTCCCGCGAGCTCCAGTGCCTCGGCCGCTGTCCGTAGCGCCAACACACCGTCGGCCCCGGGCGGGGGAGCGATGTTCAGCGTGGTGACGCCTGCCTCGGCCAGCGCCGCCATCCGCTCGGCGATCCGTTCCACCGGGCCCAGCAGGGCGATCTCGTCGAGCAGCTCCAGCGGCAGCGCGGCCATCGCCTCCTCGTAGCGCCGGTCGAGGTAGGCGTCCTGCACCTGCTTAGCGGCGTCGGCGTAACCCATTGAACTGGCGAGGGCGTTGTAGAAGTTCTTGTCCCTGCTGCCCATGCCGCCCACGTACAGCGCGGTGTAGGGCCGGGTCGCGTCCGCGCACTGCGTCCAGTCGTCGCCGGGCACGAGCGGGACGGACGGCGCCACGTCGAAGCCGCTCAGATCGCTGAGGCCCGCTTTGGCTCGCCCGGCCACGATGTGCGACAGGTGGGTGCCCAGGTGCTTCGGCGAGCAGAAGATGCCCAGCCAGCCGTTGGCGATCTCCCCGGTCAGCTCGAGGTTGCGCGGGCCGACCGAGGCCAGGTAGATCGGCAGGTCCTTGCGGGCGCCGTGCACGGTGAGTTGCAGCGCCTTGCCCGGGCCGTCCGGCAGCGGCAGCGGGTAGTGCTCGCCGGTGTGGCGCACGCGCTCGCCGGACAGCGCCTGGCGCACCACCTCCACGTACTCCCGGGTCCGGCCCAATGGCTTGCCGAAACGCACGCCGTGCCAGCCTTCGGACACCTGCGGGCCCGACACACCCAACCCCAGCCGGAACCGGCCGCCGGAGAGGGTGTCCAGCGTGGCCGCGGTCATCGCGGTCATTGCCGGGGTGCGGGCGGGAATCTGCATGACGGCGCTGCCGACGTCGATGGTCGAGGTCTGCGCGGCCACCCAGGACAACACCGTCGGTACGTCGGAACCGTAGGCCTCGGCCGCCCACACCACCGAAAAGCCAAGCCGCTCAGCCTCGATGGCCAGCTCCAGCTTGGACGCGTCGTTACCGGCACCCCAGTAGCCCATGTTCAGTCCCAGTCGCATGCCGCGGAGATTACCGGGTGGCGCCGGCCAGCCCGGCGAGCCTGGCCGGGCATCGGTCAGCTGCGGCCTAGGGTTGCCAAGCTGTGGAGCACAGAGCAGTAGGAGCGAGCGGTCTTCGGGTGTCCCGGACCGGGCTGGGCACGCTCACCTGGGGCCGGGACACCGACTCCGACGAGGCCGCCGCGCAGCTGGTGGGCTTCGTCGACGCCGGGGGCACCCTCGTCGACATCTCCCCCGGGTATGCGGGGGGTGCCGCGCAATCGGTACTCGCGGAGCTGATCGGCGACCTCGTCCCCCGAGCTGCGGTGGTGCTCAGCGCGGCGTCCGGCGCGCAGCCGGGCGGACTGGTCGACTGCTCCCGTCGTGCTCTGCTTGCCCAGCTGGACGCCACCCTCGCCGAGCTCGGTACCGACCACCTGGACCTGTGGCAGGTGTGCGGCTGGGACCCACTGACCCCGGTGGCCGAGGTGGTGGACACCCTCGAGCACGCGGTGCGCTCGGGGCGCGTCCGTTATGCCGGGGTGCGCGACTACACCGGCTGGCAACTGGCCACGGCCGTGGGTGCCGCGTCCGGGCCCGGGCTGGTGGTGGTGCAGACGGAGTACTCGCTGCTGGAGCGCGGTATCGAAGCCGAGCTTGCTCCGGCTGCCGCGCACCACGGCGTGGGAGTGCTGGCCGCGGTCCCCCTGGCCCGTGGGGTGCTCACCGGCAAGTACCGCCAGGGCACCCCGGCCGATTCCCGCGGCGCGAGCACGCACCTGGCGGCATCGCTGAAGCCCCACCGCAACAAGGCGGCGTCCCGGGTGGTGGAGGCGGTGGTGACAGCGGCCGAGGGGCTCGGCACCTCACCACTGGCCGTGGCGCTGGCCTGGGTCCGCGACCGGCCCGGTGTGGCCGGCGCCATCGTCGGGGCCCGCACGGCCGCTCAGCTCACCGGCGTGCTCGCCGAGGACGACGTGATGCTGCCCACGGCCATCCGCGCTGCCCTGGACGACGTCAGCTCCCGCTGAGCGCACCAGGCACACTGGGCGGGACACAGGGGAGTTGACGATGGTGCGCTGGAAACGAGCCGCGACAGCGGTCGCGGCTGGCTGCATGCTGCTCGTCGGGTGCTCGAGCAGCTCTGACGGCTCCTCGTTGGCGGTGCGCGTGCCCGCCACACCCGCCGTCGCCCCCGTGGCCACCACCGTGCCGGCAGGTGTTGTCACTCCTGTGGGTGCGGCCCTGTATGCCATGGTCCTCGACCCCAGCACCCACGTGCTCGCAGCCGTTGGTGACCCCCCGACCAGACTGCTGTTGCTCAACGCCGACGCGCTTACCGCCCCTGCCCGCACTGTCGCGCTACCCGCGCCGGCGGCGCAGCTGGTGCTGAGCGCTCCGGGCGGTCCGTTGCTGGTCGCGGTGCCAGGCGCGCTGCTGCGGGTTGATCAGCACACCGGGGACGTCGCGACCACCAAGGTCGACGCGGACGTTCGCTCGGCGATGCAGCTGTCCGACGGACGTATCGCGGTGGGCACCGCGAACGGTGCTGTGCTGGTGCTGAGTGCCGACGGCACGGTGGCGCAGCGCATCACCGGGCTGGCGGAGACGGATGTGCTGGTCGACACCCCGCGCGGTCTGGTGGCGCTGGACCGCAAGCAGACCGCGGTACAGGCGGTCAACGTCGGCAAGGGCACGCTCGGGGAGAGCTTGCGCGCTGGAGAAGGCGCCACCAACGCTGTCACCGACCGCTTCGGACGGGTGCTGGTGACCGATACCGCGGGTGGCGGGCTGTTGGCGTTCTCGACCGGCCCCTTGCTGCTGCGACAACGCTTCCCCGTCCCCGGCGCCCCGTACGCGCTGGCGTACGACCCCAAGACCGACCTCGCCTGGGTGACGCTGACCGAGCGCAACCAAGTGGTGGGTTACGACGTCGCCGGGGGCGAACCGGTGGAGCGGTACCGCTTCCCGACTGTCACCCAGCCCGATGCGGTGGCCGTGGACGCCAATACGGGTGCAGTCCTCGTCGCGTCAGCGGCTGGCGTGGGCGTCCAACGCATCGAACCCGCGGGAGGCAGCCGGTGACCGAGTATGAGTACCACCCGCTGCGGCTGCCGCCGAACGTCTCCCGCGTGACGGCATCGATCCGGCTGTCCATCGAGGCCGAGTTCGGCGGCTGGGAGCTCTCGCAGGTCCGCCTGTACCCCGACGGCAGCCGAAAGGTGTTGCTGCGACGACGGAAGACCACGCCGCCGCTGCCCACGCCGAGCACCTGAGGAGATCCGTTGTACCGCCTGCTCTTTGCACTCCTGCTGCGTCGACTACCTGCGGAGACGGCGCACGCCATCGGCTTCGGGCTGATCAGGGTGGCAGCGAGCATCGCACCGGTGCGCTGGGCGATGCGCACGGTGCTCACGGTGCGCGACCCGGTGTTGCACAACACCGTGTTCGACGTTGACTTTGCCCTCCCGCTGGGCTTGGCCGCAGGCTTCGACAAGAACGCCGAGGGTGTCGACGCCTGGGGCGCACTGGGTTTCGGTTGCGTCGAGGTCGGCACCGTCACCGCCCACGCCCAGCCCGGCAACCCCAGGCCGCGCATGTTCCGGCTACCGGCCGATCGCGCCGTCATCAACCGGATGGGCTTCAACAACCATGGGTCCGGTGCCGCGGCAGATGCCTTGCGGACCAGGCGTTCCCGGCTGCCGGTGGGGGTGAACATCGGGAAGACCAAGGTGGTGCCCGCCGCGGCGGCCGCGCCGGACTACGCGCACAGTGCCCGGCTGCTCGCTCCCCTCGCGGACTACCTGGTGGTCAACGTCAGCTCTCCCAACACCCCGGGTCTGCGCGACTTACAGGCTGTGGATGCCCTGCGTCCGCTGTTGAGCGCGGTGTTGGAGGTGGTGTCCGTCCCGGTTCTGGTCAAGATTGCGCCCGACCTCTCCGACGCCGACGTGGACGCCGTCGCCGATCTGGCGGTGGAGCTGGGCCTCGCCGGCATCGTCGCCACCAACACCACGTTTTCCCGCGCAGGACTGCGCAGTGACGCCGACCGCTGTGGCGCCGGTGGCCTGTCCGGGGCTCCGCTGGGGCGACGATCCGTCGAGGTGCTGCGGCGTCTGCACGCCCGCGTGGGCAGCGAGCTTGTCCTCGTGTCCGTCGGCGGCATCGAAACCGCCGAGGACGCCTGGGAGCGAATCACCGCCGGCGCCAGCCTCATTCAGGGCTACACCGGGTTCGTCTACGCCGGCCCGTTCTGGGCGCGCATGATCCACCGGGGGCTCGCGCAGCGGGTGCGTCAAGGGGGGTTTGCCACCATCGCGGACGCCGTGGGCAGCGCCCGAGAAGGCTAGGGTCATGGCATGGGACTGATGGACATCATCACGCTGCCGATCCGGGTCACTGTCGCCACCACACAGGCGGCGCTGGGGATGGGGCAACTGGCCGCCCCCGATGGTCCGCTGCGGCGCAAGGGTGGTTACGCCGACCAGCTCAGCACGCTCATCGAGCTCGCCGATCGCTTGAACAAGTTGTTGGCTGATCCCAAGGGGCCCCTCGCCCTGGTCAACAATTTGGCCGCGCTCACCGGCGACGACCGTCCCTTGGGCAAGGCCATCGCCTCCGGTGGGGCGTTGGACCGCATACTCGCCGAAGACGGCGTGGTGAATCGGTTCACCAGCAATGGTGGGCCCGTCGACCGTCTGCTGTCCGAGGACGGAGCGCTGGAAAGGCTGCTGTCGGCCCAGGGACCGCTGGATCGCCTGTTGTCCGAGGGCGGTGCGCTGGACCGCATCACCCAGGACGAGGGGCTGCTCGAGCAGCTGCTGTCCCGCGGCGGTCCGCTGGACCGTCTGCTGGCCACCGGCGGCGCGTTGGACCGCATCACCGAGCAGGGCGGTGTGCTGGAACTGCTGCTGCGTGAGCAGGGTCTGGCGGACCGGCTGCTCGCCGAGAACGGTTTCGTGGAGAAGCTGACCGCCGAAGGCGGCACCCTGGATCAGCTGCTACGTCTCGGTGACGTACTCAACCACCTGCAGGAATCGGTGTTGATACTCAACCGGGCCGTCGGACCCCTGGGTGAGCTGGCCAACCGGGTACCCAGCTCGCTGCTGCGCCGACGCGGTGGCGAGAGTGCGCGGCCGCAGGAAATCTCGTCGAGCCAGCTCTGAACCGGTAGGCACCACCGCGGCCCCTCAGCAGTGACGCAGGAAGTGGTCGAGCACGCGGACCCCGAACTTCAAGGCGTCCACCGGAACCCGCTCATCCACTCCATGGAACAGCGCCGCGAAATCCAGCTCAGGTGGCAAGCGCAGCGGGGCGAAGCCGAAGCAACGCATGCCCAATTTGGCGAAGGCCTTGGCGTCGGTGCCGCCGGAGAGCATGTAGGGCACCATCCGCGCGTCTGGGTCCTGCGCCATCAGGGCGTCGTTCATGGCGTCGACCAGCTCGCCGTCGAAAGTGGTCTCGTAGGGCTCGAGGTTGGCTACCCACTCGCGCTGGATGTCCGGGCCGATGAGCTCGTCCACCTCCCGCTCGAAGGCGGCGAGGCGCCCCGGCAATACCCGGCAGTCGACGACGGCCTCCGCGCTGGCCGGGATGACATTGGCCTTGTAGCCGGCCTGCAACATCGTGGGGTTCGCCGTATCGCGCAGGGTTGCCCCGACGATGCGGGAAATGGGCCCCAGCTTGGCCAGGGTGCCGTCGAGATCCGGCGAGTCCGGGTCGAAATCCAGGCCGGTCTCCTCGCCGACGACGTCGAGGAACTGGCGGACGCTGTCGGTCATCACCAGGGGGAAGGTGTGGTTGCCGAGCTTGGCGACGGCCTCGGCCACCTTGGTGACAGCATTGTCGCTGTGTAAGAACGAGCCGTGCCCGGCGTTGGCCGTGGCCCGCAGCCGCATCCAGGCGATGCCCTTCTCTGCCGTTTCCAGCAGGTACAGCCGCCGTTCGCTGCCGTCGGGGCGGGCCACCGTGAGAGAGAAGCCCCCGACCTCGCCGACGGCCTCGGTGCAGCCCTCGAACAGCTCGGGGCGGTGCTCCACCAGCCAGTGCGAGCCGTACTTGCCGCCCGCCTCCTCGTCGGCCAGGAAGGCGAAGACGATGTCGCGCGGCGGGACGGTGTTTTCGACCTTGAACTGGCGGGCGACGGCGATCATCATCCCCACCATGTCCTTCATGTCCACCGCGCCCCGACCCCACAGGTAGCCGTCCTTCACCGCCCCGGAGAAGGGGTGCACCGACCAGTCGGCCGGCTCGGCGGGGACCACGTCGAGGTGCCCGTGCATCAGCAGCGCACCACGGGACGAGTCGGCACCTTTGAGGCGCGCAAAGACGTTGGCCCGGCCTGGGGCGCCGGACTCGACTTGGGTGGTCTGGTAGCCGACCTCTTCGAGCTGGCGGACCACCCAGTCGGCGGCCTCCTGCTCCCCCACGACGGTGGCCGGGTCGCCGGTGTTGGTGGTGTCGATGCGGATCAGCTGGCTGGCCAGGTCGACGACCTCGGCCTCGGCCCTGGAATCGGATGTGGGTGCCACTGCGTCTTCCTACCACTGGTCGGCCGGTGGTGGTTGCGGCCAGGCGGTTTGGGAGCGGGCACCCCGGTCGGCTAACCTTGCCCGGCGCACGGGGATGGTTGCCCGTGCCCGGTCCGAGTGGCGGAATGGCAGACGCGCTAGCTTGAGGTGCTAGTGCCCTATTAACGGGCGTGGGGGTTCAAGTCCCCCCTCGGACACTTTCGCACGGCACGCCGGGCGCGGCCGCTGCCATACAGTCCGACGATCGCCCTCGCCTTGTCCGTGCACCGGCGAGGTGCGCAGTGCGTACTACGCCACCAACTTTGCTCGCCGCGCCCGCAGCACCTCGACCAGCACCGGCACCAGCGAGACCACGACGATCAGGACCAGGATGATCTCGATGTGGTCCCGGACCAGGCCGACGCCACCGAGCAGATAGCCCAACGTCGTCACGCCTACTCCCCAGACCACACCGCCGACGACGTTGTAGGCCAGGAAGGTGCGGTACGGCATGCCCGACGCGCCGGCGACCACCGGAGCAAACGTGCGCACCACCGGGACGAAGCGCGCCAGCAGGATGGTCTGCGCGCCGTAGCGCTAGAAAAAGCCGCGGGAGCCTCCACATAGGACCGTTTGAACATCCGTGAGTCCGCACGCTGGAACAAGGCTTGCCCCGCCCGCTTGCCGATGAGGTAGCCAAGCTGGTCACCCACGATCGCCGCGACCGGTACCAGCACGAGCAGCAGCCACAGCGGTGCGAACGGGGCGGGGCGAGCGGCAAACAGTCCCGCGGTGAACAGCAGAGAGTCACCCGGCAGGAAGAACCCCACCAACAGGCCGGTCTCGGCGAACACCGCGGCGAGCACGCCCAGCAGTCCGAGGCTGCTCAGCAGGTTTGCGGGGTCGAGGACGCCAGGTCCTAAGGACAGTGGCACGTCAGCTCCATGGGTCGGTAGCGGTTGACTGCCCACTGTGCCCAACAAGCGCTGTGCGGACGCTGAGTACGCAGCCTCAGCGTCTCGCTGCTGAACCGCTGGGCCTGCGCACTCGTTCTCGGCCGAAGATCAGACAGACCACACCGATCGGCCAGAGCGCTTGTGCGCCGGCCAGCAAGCGCTCGCTCAGGCCGGTCAGCGCGCCTCCACCTAGTTCCACGAACAACCACACCAACAGCGCCAGCAGAACCGTTGTGGCCAGGACCGCGCTCCGCCTGCTCGGCACGGTCGAGGCGGCGGGCCATAAGGCGAGGGCGATGAAGCCCACCGTGGCCGCAGGAATGTGCCCGCCGGAGGGCTGCGGCAACAGCGCGACCGCCACGGTGGCCCCGCCCCCGACGGCGAGCAGGACGCGCCCCGCGGCTGCGGCCTCGGTAAGACCGGCAGCGGTCGCCAGGTGGCAGCTGCCGAGCAACGCGAGGCCGACGGTCATGATCCATCGGTCCGACGCACCATGTTCGGCCAACGCACTGATCGTGTCTCGGACACTGTTGTAACTCGGCGGCTGACGGCTGGCCGCCACCGTCCAGCCACCGATCAGCGCGAACGGAGCCACGCTCGCGGAAAGCACGGTCCATTTGCGCATGTCCGCGAGTCTGCCGCATCGCGCGCAAGCACCCCGTACCGTTGAAGGCAACACCGGCACGAAGGAGACCTGATGCGCACGCCCCGCCGATGCCTGAGCGCTGCGATTCTGGCCGTCGTGACCGCTGTGGCCCTGACCGCATGCTCATCCGGTGGCACCGGAGCTCCCTCGCCCGCCGCCGCCTCAGCTCCCGCGGTCCCGGCGAATCCGGCCACCACCATCACCGCTACGAACTTCGACTTCGGCGCACCGATCACAGTCGCCCCCGGGGCCTCGGTCACTTTCGTCAACAACGACGAGACGCGGCACAACGTCACCTCGGACAGGGACAAAGAGTTCGCCTCGCCCACCGTGGTGAAGGGCACGACGAGCTTCACCGCGCCGACCACCCCGGGCAGCTACCCGTTTCACTGCACCTTTCATACCGTCATGCACGGCACTCTCATTGTGAGGTAGGCCCCGGTACGGTAGGGCCCTGTGACTGCCCGGGTGCCTGCGCGGTGGCGGCACGCGCCACGGGTACGTCTGGTACTCCTGCTGGTCCTGTTGGTGGTGGCCACGGGTGTTGCTGTGGCCGTGCGTTTGCCCGGGCCCGTGCAGATTCGCGACTGGGCCGACCACGTCGGCCCAAGTTTTCCGCTGGTGTTCCTGGTGTGCCACGCACTCATCACGGTGGCCCCATTTCCCCGTACGGTGCTGACCCTCGCCGCCGGGCTGCTGTTCGGTCCGCTCACCGGAGTCAGCATCGCGCTGACCGCTACCACCGTCAGTGCCGTCCTTGCGCTGCTGCTCGTCCGCAAGCTGGGCCGTGACGCCGTCGCGGAACGCTTGCGTCACGGCGCCCTACAGACGGTGAACACACGCCTGGCGCAACGGGGTTGGCTCGCAGTGACCTCGCTGCGCCTCATACCGGTGGTGCCGTTCTCGGTGCTCAACTATTGCTGTGGGGTGTCCGACATCCGGTTGAGGCCCTATGTGCTGGCCACCATCGTCGGCATCGTGCCTGGCACCGTGGCAGTCGTGCTGTTGGGTGATGCGATCACGGGACGCACGTCGCCGGCGTTGCTGGGAGTCTCGGCGGCCTGTGCGGGTGCCGGACTGCTCGGCTTGCTTGTTGACGCCCGGCTCGGCGTCAAGCCGACATACTAGTCAGGCGTAAGACAAGCCTTGTCTCTTGTCTGGGCTGATGGATCTGGTCTCCGCAGCTGGGCTAGCGGCACGGCCAGCAGCACCCGGCGACGCCGCCGTTGCAGGAAATCGAGAACGACGCGATCGTGACGGTGGTCAAGGCTGGCATCTAGATACATTTATAACAATGCTATATACTTGACTCTCGGAGGTGAGCTGTTATGTTCGTGTTGACCATCGACCAGCGACGCAGCCGCCGGGATGCCGACCGCGTGCCCGACCTGCTCGAGCGTCTGTCGCCAACGCCGGTGGTCCGGCGCTTCGAGCGCACCGCAGGCGATGAGGTGCAGGCGGTGCTCAACGACCCGGTTGCAGTGGTGTCCGTCACGCTGGACCTTGTCCGTCAAGCACGATGGAGCGTGGGTATCGGGATCGGCCCGGTCGAACACCCCTTGCCGGCAAGCACTCGCGCCGGTCGCGGGCCGGCATTCGAGCACGCCCGTGTCGCCGTGGAGCGCGCCAAGTCCGCGGTCACCCATCTGGCGGCCCGCGGCTCCGACCCAGCGCCGGCCATCGCGGTGGCTACCGTGCTCGACCTGTTGGCCCTGCTGGTGCAACGCCGCTCCCCCGAAGGCTGGGCGGCGGTGGAGCTGGTTGCGCAGGGACATACGCAGAGCAGCGCCGCCGGGTTGCTAGGAGTGAGCAAACAAGCAGTGTCCCAACGCATTCGGACCACAGCCTGGCAGCAGGAGGAGTCCGGCCGCGCACTGGCCGCGACCTTGCTCGCCGAGGCTGACGGATGATCGTCGCGGTGATCGCGCTGGTCTTGCTCGGCGTCGCAGCCGTGTTGCCGACCGCGATGGGCAGGGCGCGGCGGGAGTCGTGGCTACCGCCCGCCGCGCAACTGGTGCTCTTGACGACCGCCGGCGTGCTGGCCCCGCTTCCCCATCACCTCACCGGGTTCCCGCGGGCCGCTGCGGTGGTGCTCGGGGTGGCCGCTGCGGCCGGTGGGGCCAGTCCCCTCGTCCGCGCGGTGTTCCGCCTGGCCGGGCGCGGCCAGTCTTCCGCGCTGCGTCCGCAGAATGCACTGCGCGGTGGTGGGGTCATCGGAGTGCTCGAGCGCGCCAGTGTCGCCGTCGCGATTCTCGCCCACTGGCCGGCGGGGATCGCCATCGTCCTCGCAGTCAAGGGCCTGGCGCGGTACCCGGAACTGCGCGATGCCAAAGTGTCCGAGCAATTCATCATCGGCACGTTCACCAGCGTGCTGTGGGCGGCCGGTTGCTCCGGAGTGGTGGTGGCGCTCATCGGGTGATGTGATGGTCCGTATGGCTAACGACAACCCACTGCAGAACGTCAGCTTTCCCAGCAACGGCTCCACCGCCCACGGCTACCTGGCCCTGCCCGAGTCGGGAAGCGGCCCCGGAGTCATCGTCATCCAGGAATGGTGGGGCCTGGTCAGCCACATCGCCGATGTGACCAACCGTCTGGCCGCCGAGGGTTTTGTCGCTCTGGCTCCCGACCTGTACGGCGGCACCACCACGCACGACTCGGACGAGGCCGGCGAGCTGATGCAGAAGCTGCCCGTACAGAGCGCGGCGCGTGACCTCAGCGGCGCCGTGGACTTCCTCCTCGGTCACCAGAGCGTCACCGGCTCCGCGGTCGGCGCCGTCGGGTTCTGCATGGGCGGTGGCTTCGTGTTGGTTCTCGCCGCCCAGCAGGGAGACCGCATCGCTGCCGCGGTGCCGTTCTACGGCGTCCTTTCTGAAGACATGCCCGACTTCTCCACCATGACCGCACCCGTGCAGGGTCACTTCGGAGAGAATGACGACTTCTTCCCCGCCGACCAAGCCCGAGAGCTTGCGACCACCATCGAGCAGCAGTCCGGCCATGCTCCGGAGTTCCACTTCTACCCCGCTGGACACGCGTTCTTCAACGACGAGAACCTGCTGGGCACCTACGACGCCGAGGCGGCCCGTGTCGCCTGGCAGCGCACCGTGAAGTTACTGCACGCCAAGCTCGACTGAACCCGCGTTGGTCAAGTGCGGACGGCGCACACCCTCTAACATCGCCGGTATGGCAGAGGACACGACACACGAGGTGCTCATCGTGGGGGCCGGCTTCGCCGGTATCGCCACCGCAATGCAGCTGGCACGGGACGGGGTGCAGGTACTGCTGATCGACAAGAACAACTATCACCAGTTCCAGCCGCTGCTCTACCAGGTCGCCACCGCGCAGATCTCGGTGTCCGATGTGGCCCGGCCGTTGCGCGGGATCTTCCGCAAGGACAAGTGCGTGCAGGTCAAGACCGCCGAGGTGGAATCTGTCGACGCTGCCAACCGCGCGGTGACGACGGCGGACGGATCGACCTACCGCGGGCAGATCCTGGTGCTCTGCGCTGGTGCCGAGGCGAACTTCTTCGACACCCCCGGCGCCAAGGAGCACGCATACCCGCTGTACTCGGTGGATGACGCCGCCAAGCTGGCCTCACGCATGCTGGGTGCACTCGACAGCGCCGACAGCGTCCCGCACCAGGTCGGCGAGGGCGGGTTGGACGTCGTGGTCGTCGGAGGCGGCCCGACCGGGGTGGAGACCGCGGGTGCGCTCGCGGAGAGTGTCAAGTACGTGGTGTCGGAATACTTCTCCCCCGAGTTCGCCGACGCCTGCACCGTGTACCTGGTCGACATGATCCCGAAGGTGTTGGCTCCGTTCACCGAGAAGTCCCAGACCTATGCACACAAGCGGCTTACTGAGATCGGGGTGCAGGTCAGGCTGGGTACCGGGGTTTCCGAGGTCAGCAAGGACGGGGTGACCCTGGCCGACGGAACCAGAATCCCCAGTCGGGTCGTGGTCTGGGCGGGTGGGCTGAAGGCCGGCAAAATGCTCGCCACGTCCGGGTTGCCGCAGGGCAAGGGCGGGCGCATCGACGTATCCCCGGACCTCACGGCCCCGGGCTTCGACGGTGTGTACGTCTTGGGCGATGCCGCCAACATCACCGACGCCAAGGGGCGCCACCTGCCGCAGCTCGGCTCGGTCGCGCAGCAGTCTGGCAAGTGGGCCGCCCGCAACATCAAGGCCGACCTCGCTGGTCAGCCACGCGAGCCGTTCCGCTACCTGGACAAGGGCATCATGGCCATGGTCGGCCGCGGGGCGGCTGTCGCCGAGCTCGGTGCCGGCCGCCGCCAGGTGCAGGGCCCGCTCGCTTTCGCGGCGTGGCTCGGAGTGCACGCGGTGCTGCTCTCGGGCATCAGCGAACGTATCGGCGCGTTCTTCTCCTGGGGTTGGGACTATTTCACGCACAGCCGGCCGCAGATCGTGGTCTACCGACCGGACGCGTACGCCATCGGATGGGACGACACCCTGGCCTCCCGTCACGCCGAACCCCCCACGCCGAGGTAGCCGTGGACCACGCACGGGCGGAGGCCGGCAATGGAGCTGCTGCAGACGCCTGAGGACCGTTTCGCCGCCTTGGACGTTCCCGATCCGGGGTACGCCGAGGTCCGCTCCCCCGACGGCGCCGAAGTCCGGATGGCGTATGTCGACGCAGGTCCGCAGGACGGTCCGGTGGTGCTGTTGCTGCACGGCGAGCCGACCTGGAGCTACCTCTACCGCTCGATGATCACGCCGCTGGCGGCGGCCGGTTGCCGCGTGATCGCGCCCGACCTCATCGGATTCGGCCGGTCCGACAAGCCCGTCGACGTCGCCGAGCACACCTACGCGCGGCACGTCGGGTGGGTGAGTTCGTTGTGTGCGGTCCTCGGTCTGCACGACATCACCCTGTTCTGCCAGGATTGGGGCGGCTTGATCGGGCTGCGGCTGGTGGGCGAGCAGCCCGAGCTCTTCACCAGAGTGGTGGCGTCCAACACCGGACTGCCCACCGGCGACCATGCCATGCCGGACATCTGGTGGGCGTTCCGCAACGCCGTGGTGGGCGCCGAGCAACTCGACATCGGCCGCCTCGTCGCCAGCGGTTGTGTTCGGAGCCTGACCGACGCCGACCGCGCCGCCTACGATGCACCGTTTCCCGACGAGTCCTACAAGGCCGGCCCGCGCGCGTTACCCGTCATCCTGCCCACCCGACCCGACGACCCGGCCACCGAAGCAAACCGCGCTGCCTGGCAACGGCTTTCGACGTTCGACAAGCCCTTCCTCGTCGCATTCGCCGACAGTGACCCGATCACCGGCGCCATGGGACCGGTCTTGAAACGGGCGGTGCCCGGGGCCGCGGGACTCGAACACCCGGTGATCGAACGCGCCGGGCACTTCGTCCAGGAAGACGCGGGGCCCGAGCTGGCTCAGCTGATCCTGGACTTCATGCGAAGCTGAGCTGCGGGAACCGCTCAGCGCTGTTCGGGTGGACCTGCCAAGGCTATTGGCCTTGCTGTCACGGTTGGTCCTGCGGTTGTTGGGCAGCGCTGGGCGGCAATACAGGCTGCTCACCCGGTTCGTCCCTCTGGTTTGCGTTGTGCGAAGCCTGGGCGGCTTTCTGCGCGGCGACCGCGCCGGTCCTTCGCGCAAGCTCGTGTGGGGGCTCCACGTCGGTGCGGGCGACGGCCTCGGCTGCCGCGACGGCAGCGGCGATTTTGGGGTCGGTGGAGGTGTCGAACCAGTTCTTGACCTCCTCGGAGTCGTCTTCGGGTGTGGTGTGCACCTCGTCGGTGGGACTCGGCTCGAAGCGGAAGACGCCGTCCTCCCCCGGTGCGCCGAGCATTTTCGCGAAGCCCTGCAGCGAGGTGGAGAAGTCGCTGGGCACGATCCACACCTTATTCGCGTCGCCCTGGGCCATCTGGGGCAGCGTCTGCAGGTACTGGTAGGCCAGCAGCTCCGGCGTGGGCCGGCCGGACTTGATGGCGGCGAACTCCTTCTCGATGGCTTTCGCCTTACCCTGGGCCCGCAGGTAGCGCGCGGCCCGCTCACCCTGCGCGCGCAGGATGCTGGACTGCCGCTCGGCCTCCGCGGAGAGGATCGCCGACTGCTTCGCGCCCTCGGCCATCAGGATCTGGCTCTGCTTCTGCCCTTCCGCAGTCTTGATGGACGACTCCCGCTGTCCCTCGGCGGTCAGAATAGTGGCCCGCTTCTCCCGGTCCGCCTTCATCTGCTTCTCCATCGACTCCTGGATCGACGGCGGCGGGTCGATGCTTTTGAGCTCCACCCGCGCCACCCGCAGCCCCCAACGCCCGGTGGCCTCGTCCAGCACCCCGCGCAGCTGGCCGTTGATGGCGTCGCGCGAGGTGAGCGTCTCCTCCAGAGTCATGCCGCCGACCACGTTGCGCAGCGTCGTCGTCGTGAGCTGCTCGACACCGACGATGTAGTTGTTGATCTCATACACCGCAGCCTGTGGGTTGGTCACCTGGAAGTAGACGACGGTGTCGATGGACACCGTGAGGTTGTCCTGGGTGATCACCGGCTGCGGCGGGAAGCTGACCACCCGCTCACGCAGGTCCACCTTGGCCCGCACCCGGTCGACGAAGGGGATGAGGAACGCGAGCTCCCCACTGATCGTCTTGTTGTAGCGGCCGAGTCGCTCCACCACGGCGGCTTCCGCCTGCGGGACCAGGGCGAAGGACTTCACCACCACTAGCACCACGAGAAGCACGATGACGGCAAGGACGATCAGGGCAGCACTCATTCAGGGCTCCTCCGACACCACAGCGGTGGCACCATTGATTTCCAGGACAATGACCGTTCGCCCGGGTTCGAGTACCCGAGTGTCGTCGTAGGCACGGGCTGACCACACCTCGCCGGCGAGCTTGACCTGCCCGCCGTGGCCGTCGACGCGTTCGAGCACGGTGGCTTTTCTACCGAGCAGGGCATCGACGTTGGTGGGCAGGATCGCGCCGCGCCGTACCTTACGGAGCAGCGGTGGCCGTACCCCCGCGACCAGTCCGATGGACACCACCGCGAACACCACCGCGTCCAACCACACCGGCCCTCCGGTGACCCCGGCGAACCCCGCGGCAGCCAGCGCTCCGCCGGAGAGCATGAGCAGAAAGAAGTCGCCCGTCGCCACCTCTGCGGCGGCGAGCAAGATTCCGGCGACCAGCCAGATCAGTGCTGCCACACCACCATCCTGTCAGAGAACCGGCGCCGCCGTGACAAAGTCCACCAGCTGCTCGACGGCACCGATCATCGGCGCTTGCAGGTCGCGGAAGCTCGACACCGCGGCGTTCACCCGGTGCCACCCCTCGCGGGGCGTGCCCCATCCCAACTCCGCGCAGATCCCGGTCTTCCAGTCCTGCCCGCGCGGGATCTTCGGCCACGCCGCGATGCCGACCACGGCGGGCTTCACCGCTTCCCACACGTCGATGTAAGGGTGTCCGGTCACCATGACGTGCGGTCCGAGCGATTTGGTCAACCGCGACTCCTTGGAGCCCGTGACGAGGTGGTCGACCAGCACCCCGACGCGACGCCCAGGGCCTGGCCGGAAGTCCGCCAGTCGGTCGGTCAGGTTGTCCAACCCCTCCAGGTGCTCCACCACCACCCCTTCGACCCGCAGGTCGTGGCCCCATACCCGCTCCACCAGGGCAGCGTCGTGGATTCCTTCTACCCAGATGCGGCTGGGCAGTGCGGTCCTGGCCCGCAGACCCGTCACGGCGGTCGATCCCGAGGCGCTGCGCTGCACCGCTTGACTGCCCTGGGTCGGCCTGATCAGGGTGACGGCCGCGCCGTCGACCAAGAATGCGGCGGCACGCATCGCGAACAACCGACTGCGCCCCGTGGCGTCCTCCAGCCGGACGAACTCACCGTCGTAGCTGCGCTCGATACTCAGCACGGCCCCGCAGAAGCCGGTGGCCGCGTCCTCGACCACGAGGTCGCGCTCGGCGGTGATCTCGGGCACCGTGCGGGCACGGCGGCGGCTGTGGCCAGCGTAGATGTCACCGTAGGGTTTGCTCACGCGCAGAGACGTTAGGTGAGGCGAGGCGTCCGGCGCTCCGCGCCACGCCGTCCTATGCTCGAGCACTGTGCCGAACGCAAGTGCCACCCTCACCGTCTGGGCCTCCGCCTGGTTGGCGGGTGGGGCAGCACCGGATGATCTGCTGGACGCGTTGAATTCGTGGGCCCCGTTGCAGCGGGTGCACGCCGCCGACCGGGTAACGGCCGGTGCCACCGGTCTGCCCGAGCCCGATCGGGGCACTGCGGGCGCCGCCACCCTTTTGGCGTCACTGCGCCGCGCGCAGCCCCGCGATATCCGCCTGGTGCTGCCGGTGGCCGGCGACGTGCGCGGCATGCCGCCCGGCACACCGTTCGCCACCGCCGCCTTGGTCGCCGGGGAGGCAGTATTGGCTCCCACGGCGGGACTCGGGCTGGTCCCGACCTACGAGGGGCAGGAGGCGCTGCGGTGGGCGGTGTTCTCGGTGCCAGCAGAGGTTCCCACGGCGGAAACGGTCGGCATGGGCGAGGCCGAGCACGTCCTGCGCTCGGCGGTGCGGGACAGCGCCACTGCCCTCGCGGAGCTCGAGGTCGCCAGAGGTGACCGCGACGTGCGCGGGCGCATCGCCGCTGCCCTGCGCGCACGGCCTAGTCCGGACTGGCCACCGGGCACCCCACCGCGCGCGCTGCGCGTACTGGACCAGGCCGAGCACATCGCCGCGATCCTCACCGCCGCCACCGCGGACACCCCTGGTGGCGCCCAGACCGCCGCCGCCGCCAACGGACGCGAAGAACTGCTCCGTCCGCTGTGGACGACAGTGCGTACGGCGCAGCGCGCGGCCGTGGACGAGTCGGTGCGCGTGCTTGCGGCTCTGCGGCGATGAAGGTTGACCGGGTTGCCGTCGTCCCCGCAGCGCGCTGGCGACCTTCAGCGCAGCGCGCTGCCGGCCAGCCAGGTCTGCCACGGCACTGTCCAGTCGCCGTTCTGCCACACCTGCAGGGGCGCACCGCCGGTGTTCTTCACCTGCACCACGTCGCCGGACTGGGCGAAACCGTAGAACCATCTCGCATTGGCGGCGTTGAGGTTCAGGCAGCCGTGTGAGGTGTCGGTGTTGCCTTGGGCCCACACGGTGCTGTCGAGCTGGTGCAGATAAATGCCGTCAGTGCTGATCCTGGTGGCGTAGTTGATCGTCTCCTTGTAACCCAGCCGCGAGTTGATCGGCAGCCCGAAGGTCGAGGAGTCCATGACCACGGGGTTCGACTTATCCAACACCGTGTAGGTGCCCGGCTGGGTCCAGAAGGCGATGGTCTTTCCGTTGACGACCTCGCTGCCTCCCATGCCCATCGAGGTGGGCATCGTGCGGACGACTTTGCCGTTCTCCGACACCGTCACCTGTTTGGTGGTGTCGTCGGCAATCGAGATGTGCGAGTCGCCGGTGGCGAATGAGGCGTGCGCGTCCTCCTGGCCGTACAGGCCACCGCCAAGGTTCAAGCCGAATACCTTGACGGCGGCGGTGACCTTGGTTCCAGGTTGAAAGTAGTTCTCCGGGCGCCAGTGCGCGTTCTGGCTGTCTACCCAGTACCAGGACCCGGTCACCGGCGGATTGGTCGTCACGGAGAGGGTCTTCTCGGCGGTGGCACGATCAGCGATCTTCTCGTCGAAGTGGGCGACGACGACCGTGCCGACACCGTAGGTGCTCGGACTGTTGAACGGTGTTCCTGCCGTCGTCGTGAGGTAGGGCTTGGTCTTATTGCTCGGCGTCAGTGTGCTGAACGTGCTCGTCTGCGTCCCTGGCACGCCCTGCGGGTTACTGGAACTCACGGTGAGTGTGTAGGCCTTGTCGTAGCCCAGTGGCTCGGACGGTTTCCAGGTCAGGTTGTCCGGCGTCATGATGCCGGTAATCGTCTTGCCCTGCGCATTGCTCAGCTGGACAGAGTTGAGCGTCCCGGTGGATGCCGTCACCAGTACCGGGTCAAGGGGGTTGATCTGCTGTGCGCCAGGTTTGGGTGTGAACGCGAGTGACGCAGGCGGTGCGCCGGGCGTGCTGCTGCTACCGGGGCCACCAGCAGGCGCCGCAGGGGCCGCGGAGGTGGACAGGGGGGCGCTGGTGCACGCTGCGCCGAGCAGCGCGATCGCCACCACGGCGCTGACCAGCGCCAACTTCCGTCGCCAAAGAGGGAGCACCGATCCTCCGAGCCGCTCGGTGGGGACCAGCAGCCGATAGCTACGCGGCCCACACGGGTATCACTACTACTCGCGAGGGTAGAGCACTGTGGGTGACGCCGGTGCGTTTACGACCTCGTGCGCGCCGCCGGTTCGCAACAACGCAGCGCGCAGGGCGCCCCGTTTTCCGTGCACCCGGCGGCGCCCACCGTGCCCAGTCGTCGGGCGGGCACCGTGTCGGTGTGTTCCCGCACCAGTTCGACAACGAGCTCCGCGAAGCGGGGATCTGCGCCGGCGGTGGCGGCGCGGACCATGGTCATGCCCAGCTCGTGAGCTGCCTCAATCGCCTCAGTATCCAAATCCCACAGCACCTCCAGGTGATCGGAGATGAAGCCCACCGGACACACCACCACCGCGCAGGTGCCCTGTGCGTGCAGCGCGTGCAGGTGCTCGACGATGTCTGGTTGCAGCCACGGCACCTGCGGTGGCCCGGAACGTGACTGCCACACCACGTCGTAGTCGGGCACGCCGGCCTGCTCGGCCGCAAGTTGGGAGGCCTCCCTGACCTGCCGGGAGTAACGCCGGCCGCCCTCCTCCGGTGGTCCGGCAGCGAGGTCGGCGGCGTCGGGCACCGAGTGCGCGGTGAACACGAGGCGGGCAGCCGCACGATGCTCGGCGGGTAGCTGCGCGAAAGCCGAGGTGATGGCGTCGGCGACCGCCGAAATGAACACCGGGTGGTCGAAGAATTGCCGCAGCTTGGTCAGCTCCGGCGCCCCCGTACCCGCGGCCGCACGCGCACGGGCGATGTCCTCCTGGTACTGCCGGCACCCGGAGTATCCCGCCCACGCCGAGGTGGGGAACACCAGGGCATCGCGTACCCCCGCGGCCTGCATCTCGGCGAGGGTGTCCTCCACCAAAGGGTCCCAGTTGCGGTTGCCGAAGTACACCGGCAGCACCATGCCCTGCTGCCTGAGCTCTGCCTCCACCTCCGCGATGAGCCGGCGGTTGAGGGCATTGATGGGCGAGACGCCGCCGAAGTGCAGGTAGTGCTGCGCCACCGCCTCCAGCCGCTCCGGTGGAATCCCCCGTCCTCGCGTCACGTTCTGCAGGAAGGGCAGGACCTCGTCCGGTCCCTCCGGACCTCCGAAGGACAGCACGAGCAACGCGTCATAGTCGGCCACCAGCTAAACACCCATGGCGTGAAAACCACCGTCGGCCATCACCATCGACCCGGTCGTGGTCGGTAACCAGTCCGACAACAGCGCACACACCGTCTTGGCTACCGGCAGCACGTCGTGCTGGTCCCAGCCCAGCGGCGCCCGGTCGGCCCACGGCTGTTGGAACTGCTCGAAACCCGGGATGGAGCGCGCCGCCATCGTGGACAGCGGGCCCGCCGCCACGACGTTGACCCGGATGCCCTGGGGCCCCAACTCGCGGGCAAGGTAGCGGCTGGTCGATTCCAGCGCCGCCTTGGCCACCCCCATCCAGTCGTAGCCGGGCCAGGTCTGGCGGGCGTCGAAGTCCATGCCGACCACCGATCCCCCGCTGCTCATCAAGGGCAGGCAGGCCACGGCGAGGGACTTGAGTGAGAAGGCGGAGATCTGAATTGCGGTGGCGACGTCCTCCCACGGCGCGTCCAGGAAGCCGCCACCGAGGCAGGAGGCAGGCGCGAAGCCGACCGAGTGCAGCACTCCATCCAGGCCGTCGACATGCTCACCGACCCGCTGCGCCAGCGAGGCCAGCTGTTCGGTGTCGGCTACGTCCAGCTCCACCACGGGCGCAGGCTCGGGCAGCCGCTTGGCGATGCGCTCCACCAGGCTCATCCGCCCGAAGCCGGTGAGCACCACGGTGGCTCCCTGTTCCTGCGCCACGCGGGCGGCGTGGAACGCGATGGATGCGTCGGTGATCACCCCGGTGATCAGCACGCGTTTGCCTTCGAGCAGTCCGCTCACGACGGTTCCTCCTGTGCTTTCTATGGGTGGTGCGCTTGCTGCTTAGTGGCCCATGCCGATGCCGCCGTCGACAGGAATGACGGCACCGGTGACGTAGCCCGCGCTGTCGGAGGCCAGCCACCGTACGGCGCTGGCGATCTCCTCGGGCTGGGCTTGACGCCCGAGGGGGATGGAGTCGGTGATCAGCTTGCGGCGGGCGTCGGTGAGCTCAGCGGTCATGTCGGTGTCCACGTAGCCGGGGGCGACCACGTTGGCGGTGATGGACCGGGAGCCGAGCTCACGGGCGATAGAACGCGACAGCCCGACGAGTCCGGCCTTGGAGGCGGCGTAGTTCACCTGGCCCGGTGCGCCGGACATGCCCACGACCGAGGAGATGAACACCATGCGACCCCAGCGCGCCTTGAGCATGCCGCGGGCGGCGCGCTTGGCCACCCGGTAGGCCGCGGTGAGGTTGGCGTCGAGCACCGAGGTGAACTGGTCCTCGCTCATCCGCAGCAACAGGGTGTCCTCGGTGATGCCGGCGTTGGACACCAGCACCTCCACCGCCCCCTGCGCCGCTTCCACCTCGGCGAAGGCGGCGTCGACGGCGGCGGCGTCGGTGACGTCGCACCGCACCCCCAACAGACCCTCCGGCGCGCCGGATCCACGGTGGGTGACGGCAACCCGGTGTCCGTCCGCGGCCAGCGCGCGGGCGATGGCGAGACCTATCCCCCGGTTGCCTCCCGTGACGAGGACAGAGCGGGCTGTGGTCGTAGAATCCGGTGCGGCCATGGTGCGAACCTATCGGCTACCGGCGAGTAGCCCGCATTTGCGCTGCACCTCAGGGGAGTCGCTGGGTCAGGATCAGCGCCGAGCCGGCCGAGAGCAGCGCGATGATCGTGCCCATGATCAGCCACGGCCGGCTCGCGTCGCCCCGCACCTTTTCGTAGCCGATCTGCTCCTCGAGGGTGGCGTAGATCTGCTTGAGGTCGGACACGCTCGACGCAGTGTAGAACTCGCCGCTTGCGATCTTGGCGATCTGACGCATGGAGGCATCGTCGACCGGCACCGGCTGCTTGCGGCCCTCGATATCCACCGTGCCGTAACGGGTTCCAAATGAAATCGTGGACACGGGAATGTTTCGCTTCTTGGCCTCCGCGGCGGCGGTGAAAGAACCACGCGGGTCGTCGGTGAACTCGGGGACCGTCTGGGCACCGTCGGAGAGCAACACGATCCGGGCCGGCGGCGGTTGGGTTCCGCCCGGCACCACCGCCGAGATCGTGTCGATGGCCTGCAACGAGGTGAAGATGGCTTCCCCGGTCGCGGTCCGCTCCGCCAGCTTCAGGTTGTCGATCGCGGCCTTGGGCGCTGCCCGGTCCGTGGTCGGCGAGACCAGCACCGTGGCTGTCCCGGCGAAGGCGACCACACCGAGATTCACCCCCGGGGTCAGCGCGTCGACGAACTCCCTCGCTGCCCCCTGCGCCGCCTTCAGCCGCGTCGGGTTGACGTCCGTGGACTCCATGGACAGCGACACGTCGATGGCCAGCATGACGGTGGCCCGGTTGCGCGGGACCTTGCGCTCGGACGTCGGCCCGGCGAGTGCGACCGTGAGCCCGATCAGCGCGACCAGGAACAACGCGGTCGGAACATGCCTGGACCACCCCTGCCGGGTGGGGGCGACCCGCTCCAGCAGGGCGAGGTTGGTGAAGCGCATGGCGTGGCGACGGCGCAGCCGCTGCATCAGCAGGTATCCCAGCAACAGCGCGAGCACGCCGAGCAGCAACAGGAACCACAGCGGAGAGCTGAACCCGGACAGGCTCATCGTCGCGCCCCCGTCCAACCGCGCTTGCGGGCAGCGACGAAGCGCACGATGTCGGCGATCCAGTCGGAGTCGGTGCGCAGGCTCAACCGCGGGGCGCCGCAGCGGCGCAGGGTCGCGTTGACCTCCTCGCGGTGCGCCCGTGCGGCGGCGCCGAAATCGGTGCGCAACCGCGCAGTGGTGTTGACCTCGCGGACGCGTCCGGACTCCGGGTCGCTCAGCACCACCCGCCCGACGTCGGGCAGCTCCATGTCCCTGGGGTCGAGCACCTCCACGGCGAGCAGGTCGTGCCGGGCAGACAGCCCGCGCAGCGACCTTTCCCAGGTGATCTCGCCAAGGAAGTCGCTGATCACCACGGCCATCCCCCGCCGCCGCGGTGGTCTGCGCAGCAGCTCCAGCGCGGCCGCGAGATCACCGCGGGTGCCATCGGGGGCGCGGGGGGTGGTGGCGATGGTGCGCAGCATCGTCTGTGCGGCGACCGCGCCGCCCCGCGGCGGAATGCGGGTGGTGTGGGCGCCGGTGGCCACGATCGCGCCGATCCGGTTGCCCCCACCGTTGGTCAAATGGGCGATCGCCGAGACCGCCGCCACCGCGAGATCGCGCTTCTCGCACGCCGCGGTGCCGAAGTCCAGGCTCGGCGAGAGGTCGAGCACTACCCAGGTCTCCAGCTCGCGATCGGCGATGGACTGCCGGATATGTGCCTCGGTGGTGCGCGCGGTGACCGACCAGTCCATCCGCCGGACGTCGTCGCCGGCTTGGTAGGTGCGCGCGTCGCCGGCCTCGCTCCCGGGCCCGGGAACGAGGCCGAGGTGATTACCCTGCAGCAAGCCGTCCAGGCGATGGCGGACGGTCAGCTCCAGGGTCCGTAAGGCGGCGCCGAGCTTGGGATCCTCCAGGTGCCCGGATTCCAGCGACGGGGGTGCCCACGACGGCCGCTCCGGTCGATCGTGCACACCGGTGGCGGATGACGTCACCGCTGCTGGGGGGCGACGGGCTGCGGGGGTGCAGACTGAAACGGCTGCGGTGCCGCACCTGTCGGCTGGCTATGGCTGCCCAGCACACCGGGGGCCTGCTGCGGGCTCATCGGCACCGACTGTGAGCTGACCTGCGGCAACGGCACGGACTGCAGCACCCGGGTGACCACGTGCTCCACGGGTACCTCGTCGGCCATGGCGTCGTAGGAGAGCACCAGCCGGTGGCGCAGGACGTCGGCGAACACGTCCACCACATCCTGTGGCAATACGTAGTCCCGTCCCCGCACCAGCGCGAGCGCCCGCGCCGCGGCGATGGTGCCCAGGGTCGCACGAGGCGACGCGCCGTACCCGATCCAGCCGGCGACGTCGGTGAGCCCGACCTCCGCGGGGTTGCGGGTGGCTGCCACCACGCGCACCACGTAGTCGACCAACGCGTGATGCACGAACACCTGCGAGGCCACGCCCTGCAGCCGGACCAGCTCGGCGGGGTTGAGGATCTGCTCGGGGACGGGCGGGGTGACGCCCATCCGGTAGACGACCTCCCGCTCCTCCTCCACCGTCGGGTACTCGACGAGGATCTTGAACAGGAAGCGGTCGCGCTGGGCTTCGGGCAGCGGGTAGACGCCCTCGTTCTCGATCGGGTTCTGCGTGGCCAGGACCAGGAACGGATCGGGCATCGGGAAGGTGTTGCCACCGATGGTCACCTGCCGCTCGGCCATCACTTCGAGCAGCGCCGACTGCACCTTGGCCGGCGCCCGGTTGATCTCGTCGGCGAGCACGAAGTTGGCGAGCACCGGGCCGAGTTCGGTATCGAACTCCTCGCGCCCCTGCCGGTAGATCCGCGTCCCCACCAGGTCAGCGGGCACCAGGTCGGGCGTGAACTGGATGCGGGAGAAGGAACCCCCGACCACGGTGGCAAAAGTCTCCACCGCAAGGGTTTTCGCCACACCGGGCACGCCTTCCAGCAGCATGTGGCCCTTGGCCAGCAAGCCGACGAGCATCCGCTCGATCATCCGGTCCTGGCCCACGATGACCCGCTTGACCTCGAACACGGTGCGCTCGAGCAGCTGCGCGTCTCGCTGCATGCTCGCTGCGCTCGGCATGTCCGAACTCTGTGCCCCTGAGGTCACTGACCACTCCTCCGTTGTCGCCACACGTGTACAGCCAACAGCCTGCACCGTGTGGAGGCTGTGAGCGTAGGCGGCCCGGTGAGGAGCTCAGAACATCCGTGTCACATACGGTGCGATGCCGCCGTAGCGGACCGGCGAGACCTTGACAACCTCGCCGGACTCCGGGGCTTCGATCATCTTGCCGTTGCCCATGTACAGCGCCACGTGCTCGCTGCCCCCGTCGCCGTAGAAGATCATGTCGCCAGGCTGCATCCGAGACAGGGGGACCTGCGTGCCCGAGGTGTACTGGTAACCGCTGAAGTGCGGCACGTAGATGCCCGCCGCGGCGAAGGCGTACATCATCAGCCCCGAGCAGTCGAAACCGACGCTGTAGTAGTCACCGTAGCTGTCCGCGACGCCGCCGTCTCGGACGCCGACGGTCGGTCCGTTGTAGTTGCCGCCACCCCAGGAGTACCGCGCGCCCAGCCGCGACAGGGCACGGTTGATCACGGTCTGCGGATCCCCCGTGGCACTGCTGCCACCCCCGTCGCCGGAGGGGGCCGGTGGGGTGTAGGACGGTACCCGCGGCGCGGGTGCTGAGGCAGCCGCTGCCGCGCGCCGTGCGGCCGAAGCAGCTGCCTCGGCCTGCTGTTGGCGCTCCGCCGCCGCTGACGCGCGCCGTGCGGCCGAAGCAGCTGCCTCGGCCTGCTGTTGGCGCTCCGCCGCCGCTGCCTGAGCTTCCTGCAGTCGCCCCGCTGCAGCCGCCTTGGCCTCCGCTGCTGCCGCCCGGGCTTCCGCTGCCGCCGCATCGGCTTGCTCCTGGCGCGCTGCCGCCGCTGCCTGTTCCTGGCGCGCTGCCGCCGCTGCCTGTTCCTGGCGGGCCGCCGCCGCTGCCTGTTCCTGGCGGGCCGCTGCTGCTGCCTGTTCCTGGCGGGCCGCCGCTGCTGCCTGTTCCTGGCGGGCCGCCGCTGCTGCCTGTTCCTGGCGCGCTGCCGCCTCGGCCTGTTGCTGGCGCACAGCTGCCTCGGCGGCGGCCTGCTCGCGCGCAGCTTCCTCCGCAGCGGCGCGTGCCGCGGCCGCCTCCTCGGCCCGTCGCTGGGCGTCCCACTGCTCGAAGGCCTGGCGCTGACCCTGCAGACCGGCGACCGCTCCCCTGGCCTGGTCGACCGCGTACTGCGCCTTGTTGCGGTTGAGCTCGAGCTGCTGGGACTGCGCGGCCTGGGTCTGCTGGGCTTGCACCGCCGCACTGGTCGCGCCATCCGCCGATTGCTTGGCCCGTGCCGCCGCAGCGTTCGCCGTGTCCGCGCGTTGCTTGGCGGCCCTGGCCTCGGAATCGGCGTTCGCACTCTGCGTCCGCGCCCGCTGCAAGGTGTCCATCACGCCGAGCTGGCTACTGCTGACAGCGTCGAGCAGCTGCGCGCGGGCCAGCACGTCTTCGGGGCTTGCCGATCCGACGTAGGCGCTGAAGGAACCGACAGTGCTGCCCTGCTGGTAGCTGCCTGCCGCGAACTGGTCGACCTGCCGGCGCGCGTCGTCAATTCGTCGCTGCGCCACGGTCACCTGCTGCTGGGCTGATACCTGCGCCGTGGCGGCCGCCGCCGCCGCCTGTTGCGCGGTGCCCAGGTCCACCCTCGCCTTATTGGCCAGCTCCTTCTTCAGCGCGACCGCGCTGGTCAGCTGGTCAAGGGCGCCCTGCGCGACGTTGAGCTGGTTCACCAGTCCGACGAGCTCGCCCGCCTTGCTGCTGGCGTCCGCGCTGGCCGAGCTCAGCTGGGAGTCACTGGGGTTGGGCGGAGGCGGCGGGACGGCGGCCGCAGTGGCCGGGACGGCCACGAGCATCGCGGTGACGATGGTCGCACCGAGCACCCCGCGGACCAGGTGACGGGGCGCGGGGCCGCGCCGGTCGCTCTCGAGCCGAGACACCGATATCTCTCCTCCAGCTGGCTTCCCCGATACCGAGCGCCTGAGTTAGGGGCGCGGCGAGGTGTCACCGTCGTCAACGTCTGTTTGCACGCCGGGCCGCCTCACACTCTGTGGTCAAGCCGACACGCCGCATCACTGTGACACTATTTTCTCTTCAGCGCCAGAGGCACCGCCGTGCACTCTGCCACCTCCAGCCCCAGCAACCACACAACCGGGCAGCGCGCTGGCCGTATGTCGACCCGGAATCTCACGGTCTTCTCACGGCATTCACAACCGTCGCTGCCGGTATGCGCCTAGCGTCGTAATCCGTGAGCAGCGCATGCCTACGACGAAGGTGGCTGGTGACGTGACGCAGAACGAGCAGTGGATCGCCACCGCACGACTGTTGCGGCGCACCGGTTTCGGCGCCACCGGCGCGGCGGTCGACGCAGCGGTGGAGATCGGCGCGCCGCAGTACGTTAGCCAGATCGTGGCCAGCGACCCCAATGCGGATCCCGGCGCCCGCACCCCCGCCCCACCGCACTTCGACGCCGTCGTCGAGCCGGGCAAGTCGGCGACCAAAGAGCAGAAGGCCGCACACCACAAGCAGCAGGCCGCGCAGCTGAGCACCTTGACGGCGTGGTGGTTACGCAGGATGGTGGCGGTGCAGCGGCCCTTCGACGAGAAGCTGACCTTCCTCTGGCACAACCACTTCGCCACGTCGGCGCAGAAGGTGAAACAGGCTTCACTGATGCTCGCCCAGAACGAGAAGCTGCGCACCCTGGGCAAGGGTGATTTCCACACGCTGGCTTACGCCATGCTGACCGACGCGGCGATGTTGCACTGGTTGGACGGGGAGAAGAACACCGCCAAGGCGCCGAACGAGAACCTGGGGCGGGAGTTCATGGAGCTCTTCGCCCTGGGGCACGGCAACGGGTACACCGAGACCGATGTCCGGGAAGGGGCGCGCGCGCTCACCGGCTGGCGGATCAATCCCGACGGCAGCACCTCGCTGCGGCCTGCGCTGCACGACAACGGGTCCAAGGCACTGCTCGGTGTCACCGGAAACCTCGACGCCGCGGGGTACTGCGATGCCGTGCTGGGGGCTCCGGCCTCGTCGCGCTTCGTCCTGACGAGGATGTGGACCCAGCTGATCTCCGCCACACCGCCCAGCGAGGCAACCCTCGCCCACCTGCTCGACGCGTACGGCCCCGGCCGCAACCTGGCGGCCGCGTTCTCCACAATGCTCACCTCGCCCGAACAGAGCGCGGCCCGCGGCTCGATCGTGATCAGTCCGGTGGAGTGGGCCATCGGCGCCGTCCGGTCGCTCCGGGTCTCGCTGAACGACGACAAGGCGGTCCAACAGCTGGTTGGCGTGCTCCGCCTGCTCGGCCAGCTGCCGTTCTATCCACCCAGCGTCGGCGGTTGGCCCAGCGGGCAGGCATGGCTGTCCACGGCAGCTGCGGACGGGCGCATGCAAGCCGCCGCGCTCTGGGCTCGCAGCGGTGACATCACCGCCGTGCGGTCCGCTGCGATCTCCACCCGGATCGACGCCGTCGGCTACTTATTCGGTCTCGGCGGGTTCAGCGACCGAACCGTGGCCGTGCTGCGCGGTGTGGTCAATGACCCGGTCACGCTGGTAGCCGTGGCCATGAACACCCCCGAGTACCTCACCAACTGAAGGAGCACTGATGGACACGTTGACGCGCAGGCGCTTCCTTGTCGCCTCCGGGGTGGTCGGCGGCGCGGCCCTGCTGGCGGGCTCGGCCGGGGTGACGTGGGGGGAACTGGAGCAGCGGGCGCAGAGCGATCCCTTGCCCGCGGGGTCGTCCATCCTGGTGCTGGTCACCCTCTACGGGGGCAACGACGGGATGAACACGCTCATCCCCTACGCCGATCCCGCCTACCACGATGCCCGCCCCGAGCTGGCGTACGCCCCGGCGGACGTGCTGCACCTCGACGATGCGCTGGGGCTCAATCCGGCGATGAAGGGGATGGCCGCGTTGTGGGCCGACAAGCGCCTGGCCGTGGTGCGCGGTGTCGGCTACCCGCAGCCGGATCACAGCCACTTCCGCTCGATGGACATCTGGCAGACCGCCTCCCCGAGTGCACCCACCAACACCGGGTGGATCGGTCGCTGGCTTGACGCGACCGGGGACGACCCGGTGCGCGCGGTGAACACGGGCTCGGTGCTGCCGCCCCTGTCGGTCGGCAACCGGTGCACGGCGGCCGCATTGCCTGTCGGCGCGCAGAAGCCACTGGCCAAGGATCTGGGCGCAGCTCTGCAAGGGCTGGGTGGGGCGGCGGCCACCGACACCCCTACCGAGGCCATGGTCTGCGCGTCGTTGCGCGCGGAGCGCACGGTGTCCGCGACGTTCGGCCCGATCTCGGCAGGCGAGCAGAGCAAGGGCAAGCAGGATCTGTCCGCCCAGCTGGATGTGGTGGCCCGGTGCATCAAGGCGGGCGTGCCGACCAAGGCGTACACGGTGAGCCTCGGTGGCTTCGACACCCACGCCGACGAACGCGGCACGCAACAAACCCTGCTCGGCGCGCTCGACTCGGCGGTGTCGAAGTTCCTCGGTGACATGGCCGGTGACCCGCACGGAAAGGGAGTGGTGCTGATGACGTACTCGGAGTTCGGTCGCCGGGTGCGGGCCAACGCCTCGCAGGGCACCGACCACGGCACCGCCGGACCGGTCTTCCTCGCCGGGCTGCCGGTGCGAGGTGGCTTTTACGGCGGCGAGCCCAGCCTCACCGACCTGGACAACGGTGACCTCAAGGCGGACGTCGACTTCCGCAGCATCTACGGCGAGGTACTGCACCGGGTGCTCGGGGCCGACCCGGAACAGGTGCTCGGCGGCAGCTTCCCGGAGCTGGGCATGCTGCACACTTAGCGTCGGTCAGATGCCCGGTTCCGGACTTCCGTCACTCGCTCAACTCAACAGGCGTGCACCATCTGCCGGGCGTTCTTAGTTGACCTGGCGCTCTCCTTCGGCCCAGAACTGCTCGCGCAACTTGAACTTCTGGATCTTGCCGGTGGCCGTGCGGGGGATCTCCTCGCGGAACTCAACCGAGGTCGGTGCCTTGTAGCTCGCCACCGTGGACTTGCAGTGGGCGATCAGCTCCGCCTCGGTCACCTCGGCGCCGTCGGCGATCACCACCAGGGCCTTGATGGTCTCGCCCCACTTCTCATCTGGCACTCCGATGACTGCCGCCTCGGCTACCGCGGGATGGCTGAACAGCACGTCCTCTACCTCGATGGAGGACACGTTCTCCCCGCCGGTGATGATGACGTCCTTCTTGCGGTCGGCGATCACCACCTCACCTCCGTCGGGTTCGATGGAGCCGCCGTCGCCGGTGTGGAACCAGCCCCCGTCCAGCGCCCGGGTGCTTTCTTCCGGGTTGTTCCAGTAGCCCTGCAGCACGACGTTGGAGCGGGTGAGCACCTCCCCGCCCTCGGCAATCCGGAATCGGGCTCCCAGGGTCGGTGAGCCGGCTCGGCTCAACCGCTTGGCCCGCTCGGCCACCGGGAGGTCCAGGTCTTCCGGGCGGGTGCGGTTGTGGGTGAGCAGCGGGGAGGTTTCGGTGAGCCCGTAGATCTGCTGAAAATCCCAGCCGAGCTCGGTGATAACCCGCTCGATGGTCCGGCTAGGTGGTGCGGCGCCGGCGCAGATCACCCGCACCGTGTCGCGGCCGGGGATGTCACCCTCCCAGCTCGCGGCGGCGTCGAGCACCGCGCTGTACACCGCGGGCGCCCCGCACATCAGGGTGACACCGTGCTCGGCCACCCGGCGTAGTATCTCCGTCCCGTCGACCTTGCGCAGCACCACCTGGGGCACCCCCATGCCGGCCATCGTGAACGGCATGCCCCAGCCGTTGCAGTGGAACATGGGCAGGGTGTGCAGGTAGACGTCGCGCTCCCAGACGCGGGTGTGCAACCCGAAGGTGGTGGCGTTGAACCAGATGTTGCGGTGGGTGATCTGCACGCCCTTGGGTCGCGCCGTGGTGCCCGAGGTGTAGTTGATTGTGGCGGTGGCGTCCTCGTCGGGTTCGTTCCACCCCCGCGGTTCGACGTCGAAGCGCATCAGCTCGTTCTCGGTCTGCTCCCCCAGCACGAAGCGGTGGGTGGCGGACACGTCGGCGAGGGCCTCATCGACCTCGGGATCGACGAGCAGCACCGAGGCGCCGCAGTTGTCCACGATGTAGGCGACCTCGTCACGGCTGAGCCGGAAGTTGATCGGCACGCACACCCGCCCGCTCGCCGTGACGCCGTAGAGCAGCTCCAGCAAGCGCGCCGAGTTGTGGCTGACCACCGCGACCCGCTCGCCCGCACCGACGCCGAGGGCATCGAAGCCGGCCTGCCACGCGCGCACCCGGCGCGCCATCTCGCCGTAGGTGATTGTGCCGACCGAAGCTGCGGGCTGGCTGGGCTCGTCGATGATGCCGGTCCGGTTCGCCCACACCACCTCGGCCCGCTCCAAAAAGTCCTGGGTGGTCAACGGAACGTGCATCGCCGGTACCTCCTGCAGCGGGTGGTTGAACGTTGCTCTCCACCATAGTGACGCAGGCCACGCGACGCGGCGAAGGCCCCGTCGTAGCGCAGGTATTACCCAGGTAGCATTTAGGTATGAAGCTCAGTGTCAGTCTGCCAGTACGAGACGTTGCGGCCCTCGACGAATACACACGAACGGCGGGCCTGCCGTCGCGCTCTGCCGCCGTCCAGCAAGCGATCCGGCTCCTTCGTCAGTCTGATCTGGCGCAGGACTACGCAGCGGCGTGGGATGAGTGGGAGTCTTCGGGTGAGCAGGCGGCCTGGGACGGCACGGTTGCCGACGGGCTGACCGATGTTGCGCGGTGAGGTCCGGCTGACCGACCTGGAACCGACGCGGGGAAACGAGGCCAACAAGCGTCGTCCCGCGGTCATCGTCAGCAATGACCGCGCCAATGCCACCGCCGACCGGTGGGGCCGGGGCGTCGTGACGGTCGTGCCCGTGACCAGCAATGTCGACCACGTCTTCCCATTCCAGGCTCTGCTGTCCGCCTTGATGACCGGCTTGCGCGTCGACTCGAAGGCCCACGCGGAGCAGGTCCGATCGTTAGCTGTCGAGCGGATTGGGCCTGTCCTCGGTCGGGTACCGGCGCAGGTCATGGTGGAGGTCGATGAGGCCCTTCGGGTGCATCTTGACCTGTAGTGATTCTCCGGGCGCCGGTCCGGGTCCGGCCGCTTCGGGAAATCTACGTCTGGGCGTGAGTTGTACAACCGAGACCAGCCTCACTTACCGTGCAGCGCCTCGCGCAAGACCGCCACACATTCGTCTACGGCCGCGGTGGTCGCCGGAACCACCCCGTCGAACGAGGCGAACCCGTGCACCATGTCCTCGAACCGTCGCACGGTCACGGGGACACCATCGCGCTCGAGCAGGGACGCGTACGCCTCGCCGTCGTCACGCAGCGGATCGTGCCCGGCCGTGGAGACCATGGCGGGCGGCAGGCCGACGAAGCTCTCGGCCAGGGCCGGGGCCGAGCGCACCGATGCCTGCGCGCCGTCTGCGGCGTACTGGGCGGCGAAGTACTCGATGGCGCGCTTGGTCAGCACCGGAGCCTCGGCGTTCTCGGCGATACTCGGCCAGTCGTGGTGCCCGCTAGTCACGGGGTAGAACAACAGCTGGAACACCAACGACGGAGCACCCGCCTCGAGGGCCAGATGCGTGAGCACTGCAGCCAGGTTGCCCCCAGCACTGTCGCCGGCCACCGCGATGCGCTCCGGGTCGCCGCCCAGCGCGACGGCATGCTCGGCGGTCCACTGCAGTGCGGTCCAGCAATCGTCCACGGCCGCAGGGAAGGGGTCTTCCGGGGCCAGGCGGTAGTCGACGGAGATCACCACGGCTCCGGCGTCGCGGGCGATGCGGCGGGCCAGCGCGTCGTGCGTGCGCACACTGCCGACCACGAAACCGCCGCCGTGGATGAAGAACACGATCGGCAGCGGACCGACCGCGTCCGGTCGGTACCAGCGGACGGGGAGCCCGTCGGCCGAGGTGTCCTCCACGTGCGCCACCTCGATACTCACGGGGATCATCGCGGAGACGTCTTCCATCTGGCGGCGCATGTCGGTTGCGTCCAGATCGGGCCGACCGAAATCGGGCATCGGCACGGCGGCGAGCAGTCCGGCAAGTTCAGGATCGATGGCCATGCGGTCGGACGTTACCTTCTCGTACCGGTGCCCGCCTGCCCCGCCCGACGCCGCTCTATGCGAACAAGTTCAGCACCCGCAACGAGGGCCTGGGCACCGGACATGCGGCATCGAGGCCGCTCAATGCGCCCCACGCGGCTGGACGGCGACCACTAACCCCGCAGCTCCTGCAAACAGAACGCGCGTACTGTTAGGCTCCGGGTGCGACGGAACAACACGGGATAGGCAACAATCGCCTGGGGAACCGATCTCATCGACGAGTGGAGCAGACGTGACCGACAGCTTGGACTCCTTCGGCGCTCACGGGAAGCTGGAGGTCGGTGACTCCTCCTACGAGGTGTACCGACTCTCGGCCGTGCCCGGCACGGAAAAGCTGCCCTACAGCCTGAAGGTGTTGGCGGAAAACCTGCTGCGCAACGAGGACGGCGCGAACATCACCGCTGACCACGTACGAGCCCTGGCCGAGTGGGACCCTGAGGCAGAGCCGAGCACCGAGATCCAGTTCACGCCGGCGCGCGTGATCATGCAGGACTTCACCGGCGTGCCCTGCATCGTCGACCTGGCCACCATGCGGGAGGCGTTCACCGACCTGGGCGGCGACCCGGACAAGGTGAACCCGCTGGCCCCGGCCGAGTTGGTCATCGACCACTCCGTGATCACGGACGTCTTCGGCAGCCCGGACGCCTTCGAGCGCAACGTGGACTTCGAGTACCAGCGCAACGGCGAGCGCTACCAGTTTCTGCGCTGGGGCCAGGGTGCGTTCAACGACTTCAAGGTCGTCCCGCCGGGCACCGGCATCGTGCACCAGGTGAACATCGAGCACTTGGCCCGCGTCGTCTTCGATCGCGACGGGGTCGCCTACCCCGACACCTGCGTGGGCACCGACTCGCACACCACCATGGTCAACGGCCTGGGCGTGCTCGGCTGGGGCGTTGGTGGCATCGAGGCCGAGGCGGCGATGCTCGGCCAGCCGGTGAGCATGCTCATCCCCCGCGTCGTCGGCTTCAAGCTCAGCGGCGAGATCCCCGCCGGGGCCACCGCGACCGACGTGGTGCTCACCATCACCGAGCAGCTCCGCAAGCACGGTGTCGTCGGCAAGTTTGTGGAGTTCTACGGCGAGGGTGTGGCTGCAGTGCCGCTGGCCAACCGCGCCACCATCGGCAACATGAGCCCCGAATTTGGTTCCACCGCAGCGATTTTCCCCATCGACGACGAGACCATCAGGTACCTGAAGCTCACCGGGCGCCCCGCGAAACAGCTCGCCCTGGTCGAGGCCTATGCGAAGGAGCAGGGCCTGTGGCACGACCCGTCCCGTGAGACCACCTATTCGGAGTACCTGGAGCTGGATCTGTCCACAGTGGTCCCCTCCATCGCCGGGCCGAAGCGCCCACAGGACCGCATCGCGTTGACCGAGAGCAAGCAGAGCTTCCGCGGCACCATCCTCGACTACGTGAGTGCCCCGGTGTCGGAGAAGGAGTCCGAGTCGTTCCCGGCCAGCGACGCTCCCGGTTCTGACGTCGGAAAGGCGCAGCCGAGCGGGCAGGCCCCGGTCGACTCGCCGGCATCCGACGATCGCCCGCACAAGCGCGTGCCGTTCACCATGAACGACGGCACCAAGACCCAGTTGGACCACGGCGCCGTCGCCATCGCGTCGATCACGTCCTGCACCAACACGTCCAACCCCTCCGTGATGCTCGGTGCCGCGTTGCTCGCCCGCAACGCGGTGGACAAGGGTCTGACGGTCAAGCCCTGGGTGAAGACCTCGATGGCGCCGGGTTCCAAGGTGGTCACCGACTACTACGAGAAGGCCGGCATGTGGCCCTATCTGGAGAAGCTTGGCTATCACCTGGTGGGTTACGGCTGCACCACGTGCATCGGCAACTCCGGCCCGCTACCGGAGGAGGTGTCCGCGGTGGTCAACGAGCACGACCTGTCCGTGGTCAGCGTCCTGTCGGGCAACCGAAACTTCGAGGGCCGCATCAACCCCGACGTCAAGATGAACTACTTGGCGAGCCCGCCGCTGGTCATCGCCTACGCCTTGGCCGGGACGATGGACTTCGACTTCGATCACGATCCGCTGGGGACCGACAGCGCAGGTGCCGACGTCTATCTGCGCGACATCTGGCCGTCGGCGAACGAGATCCACCAGACCATGGACGACTCGATCACCGAGGAGATGTTCACCAAGGACTACTCCGACGTCTTCGCCGGCGACCACCGCTGGACGTCGCTGCCCACCCCGGAGGGACGCACCTTCGACTGGGACGCCGAGTCCACCTACGTGCGCAAGCCCCCGTACTTCGACGGCATGCCGAAGGACCCCGAACCCGTCACCGACATCTCCGGCGCCCGGGTGCTGGCGTTGCTGGGTGACTCGGTGACCACCGACCACATCTCCCCCGCCGGGGCCATCAAGCCGGGCACCCCGGCTGCGCAATACCTGGACGAGCACGGGGTGGACCGCAAGGACTACAACTCCTTCGGCTCCCGCCGCGGCAACCACGAGGTGATGATCCGGGGCACCTTCGCCAACATCCGGCTGCGCAACCAGCTGCTCGACGACGTCAGTGGCGGCTACACCCGCGACTTCACCGCCGACGGCGAACAAGCGTTCATCTACGACGCCGCCCAGCACTACGCCGAGGCGGGCACACCTCTGGTGGTGCTCGCCGGCAAGGAGTACGGCTCGGGATCGTCGCGGGACTGGGCGGCCAAGGGCACGGCGCTGCTCGGTGTTCGCGCCGTCATCGTGGAGAGCTTCGAGCGGATCCACCGGTCCAACCTGATCGGGATGGGCGTGATCCCGCTGCAGTTCCCGAACGGCGACACCGCGTCCTCGCTCGGGCTGGACGGGACCGAGACCTTCGAGATCAGTGGCATCACCGAGTTGAACGACGGCGTTCCGGACACCGTGCACGTGAGCGCCGCGAAGACGGACGGCACCACCGTGGAGTTCGACGCCGTGGTGCGCATCGACACCCCGGGCGAGGCGGACTACTACCGCCACGGCGGCATCCTGCAGTACGTGCTGCGCTCGATGGCCGCGAGCTAGAGCCGCCCTTTCCGCGTCAGCCAGGTGGTGCGGGTTGAGCGCGTTGGCCCAAGCTGGCGAGCAGCGGTTGGACGACCGCAGGAACCTCGGTCTCGCTCCAGTTGTGGGTCTGCGCTTGCTCACCGTCGTGCACGGTCAGCTCATAGCTGAACCTGTCCGGCGCGCCTACTCCGGTGGTCGGTGCGCACGCGGCGCTTGTCGGGTCCATGAGGTCGGCGGCGAGCTGGGCCTGCGCTGCGGGCAACTTCCGGGTATCGACACTCGCCGTCATGTCGATACCTGCCATGCCACCGCTTCGGCGGTACTCGATGCGCATGGTCAGCGCACGCGCACCTTGACGGCATCCCAGCCCGCCTTGACCGCATCGGCCTCGGTGCTGGTGGCTCCATAGAGTGTGCGGGCCTGCCTGAGGGTGGTCGAGGCGAAGGCGGAGAAGGTGGCATTAGGTTTGAGCTTCGGATCGGCCAACGCGTCATACCAGACTGCCCCCGCCGCCTCCCATGCATTGCCACCGAGAGTGGTGGCGACGACGTAGAAGGCGTGGTTGGGGATGCCGGAGTTGGTGTGCACGCCGCCGTTGTCCGAGGAGGTCTGCACGTAGTGGTCCATGTCCGCGGGTTGGGAGTCGTGCGCATTGGCGGTGCCCGGCGCCCTCATGGACCGCAGTGCCGGGGCCAGTGCCGGACCGACAATATCGGCCCCGATGAGCCAATCGGCCGCATCGGCGCTCTGGGACAGGTGGTACTGCTTCACCAGGGAGCCGAAGACGTCGGAGATCGACTCGTTCAGTGCGCCCGATTGGCCGGAGTACGTCAGGTTCGCCTCGTTTTGGGTCACCCCGTGGGTGAGCTCGTGGCCGATCACATCCAGGCCCTTGGTGGTGTCGGTCAACAGCTGGCCGTCGCCGTCCCCGAAGAACATGTGTCCTTGGCCGTCCCAGAATGCGTTGTCGTAGGCGTCCCCGTAGTGCACGAGTCCGTTGATCGGCATTCCCTGGTTGTCGATCGAGTCCCGATGGAACACATCCCAATACAGTGCGTACGTGGCGCCAAAGTTGTCGTAGGCCTGGTTGATGGACACGTCGGCGACGGCTGGTCCGCCTTCCGAGCGCTTGAGCGTCCCCGGCGTATAGGCCGTCGAGTGCTGCTGGTCGTAGATCGTGCGTTGTGGGGTTCCGCCACCCGCTGCTGCTGCCGCCTGCGGGGGGCGCCCTCCCGACCGAACAGCCGCCTCGGCGCGGGCGAGTCGGAAGCTGTGGTCCAGCTGCAGGGTGTCCAGGACAGCGGTGCGCTGTTCCGGTGTTCCGTCGTGGGCCAAGGTGGCAAGCAGATCGGGCGGCAGGATGCACGCCAGTGGACTCGGCCTTGTGTAGGGGTTGAGCCGAGTAACCATCGGGCGCTCCTTGGGGACGGGCGGACGAAGCTGTCCTGGACGATCTTTGTCGCTCGCACCCGAAACGGCTAGTGCGCGCTCCAGCCACCGTCCATCAGGTAGGAAGATCCCGTGATCGATCCAGAGGCAGGCCCGCAGAGGAAGGCCACCACTTCAGCGACTTCGGCCGGTTCGACCAAGCGTTTGACCGCCACGGGCGCCAGCATGATCTTGTCCAGCACCTCGGACTCGCTGATGTGGTGGGTCCTTGCCTGGTCGGCAAGCTGTGCCTCGACGAGCGCGGTGCGCACGTAGGCAGGGTTGATGCAGTTGCTGGTGACGCCGCGCTCGGCACCCTCCAGGGCCACCACCTTGGAAAGCCCCTCCAGACCGTGTTTCGCACTGACGTAGGCGGACTTGTAGGCGCTGGCCCGCAGACCATGGACGCTGGACACGTTCACCACCCGGCCCCATTCCTGGGCGTACATGTGCGGCAGGCACGTCCGGATGAGGCGGAACGGCGCTTCGAGCATCAGTCGCAGGATGAGAGAGAACTTCTCGACGGGGAACTCGTGCACCGGCGCGACGTGCTGCACACCTGCGTTGTTCACCAGAATGTCCACGTCGCCGGGTAGCCGGTCGACGGCGTCCAGGTCCGAGAGATCACAGGTGACCGCGCGAACACCGGGAAGCTCCGCGCACAGGCGGTCCAGTGACTCGGCGTCCCGGTCGACGGCAACAACTTCGGCGCCGGCCGCCACCAGGCGGTGCACGCACGCGGCCCCGATACCGCTAGCAGCGCCGGTGATCATCGCGCGGCGTCCGGTCAGCTCATGTTCAGCCATGGCGGTCATGCTATGCCCGGCGGCTACGTCGCTGCGGCCAGCAGCAGCGCGAAACGCTCGTCGCGATCGAACCATTGCCCGTCGAGGGTGAACCCAGCGTCGGCGAGCTCGCGAGCGATGCCGTCCGGCCGGAACTTGGCCGAGATCTCCGTACGGATCTCCTCACCCGCGTCGAAGTGCACGGTCAGGTGGAGCTCGGCGACCTCAACCGTCATGGCGCGCTCAGCGCGCAACCGCATCTCGATCCACTCCGCATCGGCATTCCACAGCGCGACGTGTCCGAAGGCAGCGACGTCGAAGTCGGCGCCGAGCTCCCGGTTGAGCACGTGCAGCACGTTGCGGTTGAACTCGGCCGTCACCCCGGCCGCGTCGTCGTAGGCGGGAACCAGCACCGACGGCGAGGTCACCAGTCCCACCCCGAGCAGCAGGTGCTCGCCGGGTGCGAGTACTGCACGCAGACTGCGGAGGAAGTCGGCGCGTTCGGCGGGAATGAGGTTGCCCAGGGTGCCGCCGAGGAAGGCGACCATTCGGTGGTGCCCGCCGGGTAGCTTGTCCAAGTCGCGGGTGAAGTCCCCTACGACGCCGTGCACCCCGATTTCTGGGTACTCTGCTGCAACGCTCTCCGCGGCCGCCCGCAGCGCGGACTGGGACACGTCCTGGGGTACGTAGCGGCGGAGGTGGCCGGCCGCGCGCAACGCGTCCAGCAAAAGCCGCGTCTTCTCCGATGATCCGGAGCCGAGCTCCACGAGCGTGTCGGCACCGCTCGCCGCGGCGATGTCGGCGGCGTGGGTCTGCAGCAGCGCCCGTTCGGTGCGCGTGGGGTAGTACTCGGGCAACTCGGTGATCTGCTCGAACAGCGTGCTCCCCGTGGCGTCGTAAAACCACTTGGGCGCCAACCACTTCTCCTGCGCGGTCAGCCCCGCGCGGGCGTCCGCCCGGAGCGCCTGCCCGGCAGCGTCGGCAGAGAGGTGCACATCCAGCGTCGGCACGGTCATCGGGGCTCCAATGCGGTCACGGTGACCTTGCCGGGACGGGCGGTCACCAAGGAGTGGTCGGGCACGGACTGCCACGCGGGGTCGTCGTCGTAAGGCTCGGACGCGACCACTACAGAGTTGTGTCCCTCGAGGTCGTCCGCCGCGAGGTAGGACAAAGAGTGCTCCCACGCGGTGGCCACAATCTGCTCGCCATCGGACAGCAGCAGATTGAGTCGCGATCCCGGCGCGGCCGCTGCCACCTCACACGCGAGTTCCGCCACTGCCTGTGTCGGCTCGTTGCGCCGCAGCCGGTTGCGCAGCAGTGCCCACAGCAGCGCGGAGTCGGTGGGCGCGTCCATGGTCATCAGGTCGGTCACCGGGAGCTGCTGCGCCAGGGTTGCGAGCGTGTGCGGCCACCCCCGCACCACCCCGTTATGGCTGAACGCCCATTGTCCGTCAGTGAACGGCGCGGCAGCGGTGGAGACCACAGGCATGCCCACCGTCGCCGAGCGGACGGCGGCGAGCACCGCCCGAGAGCGCACCGAACGCAACGTCTGCACACCGGCGCTGTCTGTCCACATCGGAGCGTTGCTGCGGTAGCGCGCTGTTTCGGGGCCGTTCCACCACGCCGCGCCGTAACCATCGGCGTTGATGGTGCCGCCGCCACGCATGTCCCGCGGCGCCCAGGACTGCGTCTGCAGGGAGTGCGGTCCACGGGTGACCAGCTCCCCCACCGAGCAGGACGGCCCCAGGTATGCGAGGTGTCGACACACCGAGGCGCTCAGCCCCGCTCGGCGACGGTCAGATCACGGGCGCACCGGAAGCCCGCGAAGATCTGGCGGCGGATGGGATGGTCCCAGTTGCGGAAGGTACTGCGCGCCACCACCTCGTCCGCCCCGAAGGACCCCCCACGCAACATCCGGTAGTCACCGCCGAAGAACACCTGCGAGTACTCCGCGTAGGGAAAGACCTCGAAGTCCGGGTACGGGTGGAACCCGGAGTCGCACCATTCCCACACGTCGCCGATGAGCTGGTGGACCCCCGTCGCCGACGCACCCGCGGGGTAGGACCCCACAGCGGCGGGCTGTAGATGGCACTGCCCGAGGTTCGCGTGCTCGGCGGTCGGAGCCTCTTCGCCCCAGGGATATCGCCTGCTCCGGCCGGAGTGCGGGTCGTACCGCGCCGCCTTCTCCCACTCGGCCTCGGTCGGGAGACGCCTGCCCGCCCAGCGCGCGTAGGCCTGCGCCTCGTGGAAGCAGACGTGCATCACCGGCTCCGCGTCCGGTACCGGCTCACGGATGCCGAAGCGGCGACGCCACCACCGTCCGTCGGTGTCCTGCTGCCAGAACTGGGGTGCGCGCAACCCGGCCTGCTGCCGGTGCGCCCACCCGACGGTGCTCCACAGCTCGGCCCGCTGGTATCCATCCGCGGCGATGAAGCACTGGTACTGGGCGTTGGTCACCGGTGTGGTGTCGATGGCATAGGCGGGCAGGTACACCGGGTGCGCGGAGCGTTCGTTGTCCAGCGCCCACGGCTCGATGTCGGTCCCCATCGTGAATTCCCCCGCCGGGATCACCGCCTCGGCGGGCAGTGCCGTGCCGCGCTGCGGGCTCGGCGCGGCGCTGAGCGCGGGGCCGCCGGTGCGCAGTTGGTGGGTGGCGAGCATCGTCTCGGCGTGCTGTTGCTCGTGCTGGGCGATCATCCCGAAGGCGAAGGCGTTCTCCCGCAGTCGATCTCCGCTGAGCGCGGCGGAGTCGAGGATGTCGAGGACCTTTTCTCGCACCGTATTGACGTAGCCACGCGCTTGTGTCGGACTGAGCAAGGGCAAGGAAGGTCGGCTGGCCCTGGAGTGCACAAAGGCGTCGTAGAGCTGGTCGATGTCCTCCCGCAGGGGGGCTCGCCCGCCGACATCGCGAACCAACCACAGCTCCTCCTGGTTCCCGATGTGGGCGAGGTCCCACACCAATGGGCTCATCAGCGGTGAGTGCTGGGCGGTCAACTCGCCCTCGTCGAGCGTGGTCAGCGCGGTGGTGCGGGCCCGACTGCGCAGCAGCGTCTCGGCCGCCCGGGTTCGTAGCTGCTCGGTCTGCTGGCTCACTTGTCTTCCTCCGTCGGGGTGCGTCCAGCTCGGACGCGTTCGGCTGCCGCGGACACCAGATCCGCCGTGCCCGGGTCATCAGCGCGCGAGCTGGCTAGGTCCAGCAGGGCACCACCCGCGGCGCGCAGCTCCGGGTCGGCTATCCCCAGCCTCGCGGCGTCGCGCCAGCGGCCTCGGGTAGTAGCGGAAAGCACGCGCGCTTCGTCCACTGTGGACTGATCGCGCAGCAGTCCCTCGAACAGGGCAATCGGCACCTGCCAGGCCAGGCCCGGCTGGGCATCGAGGTAGCGCACCTCGAAATAGCCGTTGGCCCGCACCGGAGGAAACAGGGTGCTCAGGTGGTAGTCGAGGTCCGCAGCCGTGGGTGCCCGCCCCAGTGTCGTGTCCAGCCTGCCCTCCACCCAGTCGGCAAAGGTGGCTCCCAACGGGGCCGTCCACGCGCCTTCGGTCTGTTGGACACACAGCAGGGGGACGTCGAGTGCCCAGCGCGCGTAGGCACCCACTGCGTCGTCGAGCTGGAGCGGTGGAGGATCGGTGCGCGCCGGGTCGAGCTCCAACCAGGTCCGCATCCGTTGGGAGGCCCAACGCCCGGCGGGCACGCCGTGCAGTCGGGGCGAGCAGGCGAACGCGGCGACCAATGCCGGGCCGGCCTCGTGCAACAACGCCCAGCGGGTGGTCATCTCCTGGCCTGCGCGCCCGGCGTCCACGCTGACCTGCACCGCCGCGGTGTTGCACATCATCAAACGTCCGTAAGGCCCCACCCGATCGAAGGCCGCCTCCATTGCGCAGTACCGCGGAAGGCCGAGCTGGCGGTGCGGCGCTCGGACATCGTCCGCGGCAGCATCTTTCGTCACCAGCCCATGGGCCGCGAGACGTCCGCTGAGGAAGTCGGCGTCGGCGGCGAGTGCGGTGCACAGAGATCGGGCATCGGGATAGGGAGCGCTGGACAACTCGACCTGTCCGCCGGGTTCCACGGTGACGGTGCTGCCACCGGGCAGTGCACGTGCGGTTGATGTTGGAGCGATGCTGCGGGGGGCATGCTCGCCGAGCGCGGCGGCGACCTCGGGGAGCGTTGGCCGTGCCGTGTGGTCGTTGCTGCGGGTGAGCAGCCATTCGAGCTCGGCGCCGATGAGCGTGGGTGGCCCTTGCTTGAAGCAGACGACCCCCACATGCGCTTCGGCATCTGTGCGGCCACGCAGCACCGGCACGGTGTCTGTTGCCGGATCCATTGCACGTGTCACAGGCGCACCTCCATGCTCCGTATACGACGCTACACACGGCGTGGTTCGGCTGCCGCGCGAAGGACGCCGCGCATAACGAGCCGTACGTACGGCTTGGTGCCTATGCTCGTGCTTGTGCCGAAGGTCAGCCAGGACCACCTCGATGCGCGACGACGCCAGATTCTCGAAGGTGCGCGGCGGTGTTTCTCGCGCCACGGCTACGAGGGGGCCACCGTGCGACGGATGGAGGAGGCGACCGGATTGTCCCGGGGCGCCATCTTTCACCACTTCCGCGACAAGGACGCCTTGTTTCTGGCACTCGCGCAGGATGAAGCGCAGCGGATGGCCGACGTGGTCGCGGAACGAGGCCTGGTCGAGGTGATGCGCGAATTGCTGGAGCACCCCGAACAGCGAGACTGGCTGGGCACGCGACTGGAGGTCGCACGCAGGCTGCGCACCGACGCCGAGTTCCGCGCCGACTGGTCGGCACGCGCCGCCGAGATCACTGCGGCCACTCGTGCCCGGCTCGAGCGCCAACGGGCGGCGGGGAAGGTCCGCGACGACGTGCACCCGGAAATACTCACCGGGTTCCTCGAACTGGTGCTCGACGGTCTGGTGGCGCATGTGGGCATGGGCCTGCCTACTGAGCACCTGGGCCCCGTGCTGGACCTCGTGGAGGCGTCCGTGCGCCAGGACCGGTAGTTGGTGCTTGTCAGTGCTTGTCAGTGCTGGGCGGTGGCCGTACCGAAGGTGCCCGCGTGCAACTCGGCGTACCGCCCGCCGCGGGCCAGTAGCTCCTCGTGGGTGCCCCGCTGCACGATCTGACCGGCCTCCACCACACAGATGAGGTCCGCGTCGCGAATGGTGGTGAGCCGGTGGGCGATGACGATGGCGGTGCGCCCGACCAGCGCCTCGGTCAGCGCCTCCTGCACGGCGTGCTCCGACTCCGAGTCCAGGTGCGCCGTCGCCTCGTCCAGCACCACCACCCGCGGCTGGGCCAGCAACAGCCGCGCGATGGTCAGCCGCTGTCGTTCCCCGCCGGAGAGGCGGTAGCCGCGCTCCCCGACTACGGTGGCCAGACCGTCCGGCAGCGAACGGACCAACGGCTCCAGCCGGGCCCGCCGCAGCGCGTGCCAGAGCTGCTCCACCGTCGCCTCCGGGTCGGCGTAGCGCAGGTTGGCCTCCAGGGTGTCGTGGAACAGGTGGCCGTCCTGGGTGACCACGCCGACCGCGCCGCGCAGCGAGTTGAAGGTGGTGTCCCGCACGTCGCGGCCGCCGAGCAGCACGGCGCCGGAGTCCACGTCGTACAGCCGCGCCAGCAACGAGGCAATGGTCGACTTGCCCGCGCCGGAGGAACCCACCAGCGCGACCAGCTGCCCGGCCGCGACCTGCAGCGACACCCCGTGCAGCACCTCGTCGCCGCCGCGGGCATCGAGTACTGCCACTTCCTCCAGGGAGGCGAGGGAGACGGCGCTGGCCGCGGGATAGGAGAAGCGGACGTCGCGCAGCTCCACCGACAGCGGACCGCCGGGCAGCGGCGTCGCGGTCGGTTTCTCGGTGATCGTCAGCGGCAGGTCCAACACCTCGAACACGCGCTCGAAGCTGACCAGGGCGGACATGACGTCGACCTGCGCGTTGGCCAACGCGGTCAGCGGGGCGTAGAGGCGGGTGAGCAACAACGCCAGACTCACCACGGCGCCTGCCTCGATCTTGCCGGTGTAGGCCAGGTACCCGCCGAGCCCGTACACCAACGCCTGAGCCAACGCCGAGACCAGGGTCAGAGCCGTGAGGAAGACCCGGGTGGCCATGGCCGTGCGGACCCCGATGTCGCGCACCCTCGCTGCACGGTCCCCGAACTCTTTGGCCTCCATGTCCGGGCGTCCGAACAGTTTCACCAAGGTGGCGCCGGGCGCAGAGAAGCGCTCCGTCATCTGGTTGGTCATGCCCGCGTTCAGATCAGCGGCCTCCCGCTGCAGCCCGGCCATCCGTGCGCCCACCCGTCGGGCAGGAACCACGAAGACGGGCAGCAGGATAAGGGCGAGCAGGGTGACCTGCCAGGACAGCGTGAGCATCACGACCACCGTGAGCAGCAGCTGGATCACGTTGGTGACCAGCCCGGACAGGGTGGAGGTGAACGCGCGCTGCGCCCCGATCACGTCGTTGTTCAGCCGGGACACCAGCGCGCCGGTACGGGTACGGGTGAAAAACGCCACGGGCATGCGCTGGACGTGAGAGAACACTGCGCGGCGGAGGTCGAGGATCAGCCCTTCCCCGATGCGGGAGGCCTGCCACCGTTCCGCGAGACCGAGTCCGGCGTCGATTACCGCCAGCACGGCGATGACTGCCGCGATGAGCACCACCGTCCGCAGCCCTTGCTTGCCGATGATGACGTTGACCACGCGACCGGCGAGCAGCGGCGTGACCACAGCGATCACCGCTGAGCCGACCGTCACCAATAGCAGCACCACAACCGATCGGCGGTGCGGCCGGGCGAAGGTGACCACCCGTCTGACGGTCTGCCGTCCGACTTTGCGGCGCGGCTCCGCGGCCAACATTGCGCCGCGCATCATCATCCATCCGTTGTCCACAACGGCAAAGAGTAGCCTACCAGCCTCCGAAAGCTAGTAGAAGCAAGTTGCTTGCAGCACAACATGATCCGACACGTTCAGCCGACGTTTGGGGTGCCGACCAGGGTAGGTTGCGCACCTTTCACGCACCTTTCGCGCACAAAGTTGGTCGCAGAGGCCCGTGGCTGAGCAAGCCGATCAGCGGGCCGCGGCAAAGGAAGGGCATGGCAGAACAAGCGTTCCCCGGCGAGCTCTGGGACATCGACCAGCTCGCCGCGCACCTCAAAACGTCCAAGGACTTCGTCTACACACTCACCGCGCAGCGACGGATCGGGTTCCTACGGGTCGGCAAGTTCATCCGCTTCGCCCCCGAACACGTTCGGGACTACCTGAACTCGATCGCGGTCCCCGCGGAAGGAGTTCACACGGGCAAACGTGCCGCCCCGACCTCCGACATTACGAACGCGGCGGAGGGCACGCGCGCCTTCCCCACAACCGTCCGCAATGTCGGAGGACGCACCCGCACGCCACGCACCCCAGTCGCACCGAAGGTCTTCTCCTAATGGCCAGGCGCAAGCACGTCGGGGTGCGTCGGGTGGAGAAACGCGGACGGCCTGAACGCTTCCGCGCCGAGTGGTACGACGAGACGGGCACCCGCCGCACATCCACCTGCGACACCATGGCGCAGGCCGTGGCCTACCGCGAGGAAATGCTGCGAAACGTGCGGCGCGGGGCCAGCACGGACCCGACACCCGGTAGGACGTTGTTCACCGATTGGGCGGAAACGTGGTGGGCGGCACGCGATGTCCGAGCCTCGACCATGGCCTCCCAGTTCACCCTGATGGACCGCCACGTGGTGCCGCACTGGGGGCAATGGAAACTCATCGACATCAAAGCCCATCACATCCGGGCGTGGATGGTGGAGTTGGTTCGAGGTGGGGAGTGCCAACGCGGCCAAAATATGTCGCCGCTGAACCCCAGCACCGTCAACCAGATTCTCGCCATGATGAAACTCTGCATGGCCGGGGCCGATCGATGCCGGACTTCTCGCGGTCAACCCTTCAGCCAGGGTCAAACAGCTCACCAGTCGCCCCGAGGAACGACGCTTCCTGGAGCCGTGGGAGTTGGAAGAGCTGGAGGCGGGGATGCTCGAGTGGTGGCGGCCGATATTGGCCCTGGCCATCGACTCCGCACTGCGCCTGGGTGAGCTCGGCGCGCTGCAGGTGAAAGACCTCGACCTGCTGAAGCATTCGGTGCGGGTCCGCGGCACCGCGGTGGAAGTGTCCAAGAAGTTCACCAACGCCGCCACAATGCGCCAGGTCACCGACACGAAGACCGCCCGCGGCCGCCGGGTGGTCCCCACCCTCACACCCTCGACCGTCGACAAGCTGGCCGCGATGATCGCCGAACGGGGGCTCGGCCCCGAGGACACCCTGTTCACCGGTCGCCAAGGAGCACCGCTGCGCGGATCCAACTTCCGCCCCAACATCTGGAAACCGGCGGTGGCCCGGGCCTGCCTGGCCGAACCGCTGCCCACCCCGCACAGTCTTCGGCACACCGCGATCTCCCTGTGGATCGCGGCCGGGACGGTGAACCCCATGGAGATTGCGATGTGGGCCGGGCACTCGTCGATCAACACCACCTACTCCGTGTACGGCCACCTTATTCAGAAGGACGCGAGCGCCACCATCGAGCAGCTCACCCGGATTCACGCCGCGTCCGCGGTCGCCCGACGCGACCAGGTCGTGCGGCTGCGGTCGGTCCCCGCTGCCAAGGACGGGCCGGAGAGGACCGACATCGGGACCTAGCCGCACCGAAAAGGTCACTGGCGCCGAGTGCCACACACACAGACACAGAAACAGAAGGCCACCTCCGAGTCGGAGGTGGCCTTCTGTGCGTCCCGGTACCCGGTGGGCGAGCAGACGCAAAGTGGAAGCGACGCAGCCGTGGCCGAACTCGCTCCGCGCATCGGGGTGCGGGCCGCCTGCGATGCCGTAGGTCTCGCGCAGGCCAGCTACTACTGCCGCCACCGCACCAGCCCGGCACCGGCGATCTTCGACGAGCTGCACTCGGCCACGGTTCGCCGACCTGGCCCCGGCCGAGGTGTGGGCGATCCTGCTCGATGAGGGCCGCTACCTGGGCTCACCGAAGGTGAGTCCCTAGTCGGCGGGCACCGACCGTACGCGTGAGGTAGCGGTTGGCTGCGGGCTGGATCTCGCCGTTGGCGACTCACGCGAGCACCAGCGCGACCACGAGCCCCGGGAAGCGGTGGACGCCGAGCCCGATGACCATGAGCGCCAGGACGGCCGGGGCGATACCCAGCGCATCATCATCGTCGTGCCGCCGACCCGGTGGATAGTCGTCCGAGTCCTGGGCGAGAGCTGACGAGGGAACGGGTGCGGCTGTGCTGAGATGGTTGGCGATTACAGTTGGATACCCCGGGTAAGGGCACCGTCGACGATGAGGTTCGTGCCGCTGGTGAAGCTCGAGCGTGGGCTGGCGAGGAACGCTACCGCGGTCGCCACCTCCTGCGGGGTGCCCATGCGACCGGTAGGGTTGAGCGCGAGTGCCGTGTTGTAGAGCTCGCGGTTGGTGAGCTTGATGTTCTCCCAGATGCCACCCTCGAAGTAGGTGTTTCCCGGTGAGACGGTGTTGGCTCGGATTCCCTTGCCGGCCAACTGCGGTGCTAGTCCGTGCAGGTATCCGATGATCGCCGTCTTCGCTGTGCCGTAGGGCCCGGACGCGAAGTCGGCCTCACGACCGGTGACGCTCGCGATGGCGACGATGGCGGCCGCTTCGCTGCGCTCGAGATAAGGCAACGCGGCGTTGACAAGACGGACCGTGCCCAGCACATCGGTGTTAAGGCTGGCTGCCCAGTTCTCCTCCGTATCGGGGATTGCCAGCGCGCTGACGTTGGCGATGACGATGTCGAGGCCGCCGAGGGACTCCGCTGCGCTGCGTACCCAGGCACCCAGCCCCGGGCCGTCGGCGACGTCGACTGCGGCGCCGATGACAGTGCCGCGCGGTTGCAGCGCTTCCTGGACTGCGGCGACCTCCTCAGCGTTGCGGGCGCAGAAACCCACATGGGCGCCTTCATCGAGGAAAGTCTCGACGATGGCACGGCCGATGCCGCGGGTGGCCCCGGTGACCAGGACACGCTTACCGGTGAGTCGCAGGTCCATGGCGAGCGCCTTCCTGTGGGTGGCTCCGGGGGAACAGGACTTACACCTGCCCAAGGGAACGGGCTCGCGCACGCAGGCCGCGGTGCAGGCCCCTGAACGCCTCGGCGGCCGGCAACAAATCCTTCGCCGCCTTCACTACGACGCTGTAGTTGGCGTCGACGACATTCGCGATGGGCGCCTCGGTGATCTGCGACAGCAGCTGGTAGGAATCCATCGGATGCAGCCCGCAGAGCTCGCTGATCCAGCGAATCATCTCGGCATTGGCAATCCGCCAGGAGTCCTCCATCGGACGACTGGAACCTACGGCCATCCAGTGCGTGTCATCCTCGATCCGGGGCCAACCGGGTGCGCCGCCTTTGCACAGATCGACAATCAGCGTGCTGCGCATGGCGCCCTCAACGGCCGTACCGCAGGCCTCTCCCTCGCCTTGCCGGTAGTGCCCATCGCCGACCGAGAACATTGCCCCCTCGACATTGACACCGAGGAAGACCGTGGCTCCGGCGCGAATCTGCGGAGTGTCCATGTTGCCGCCGAAGCGGTCGGGCACCAGGGATGAGCGCACCTCATTGGCGGCCGGAGCGACACCGACCGTGCCAAGCATCGGCGCCACCGGAAGCGCGATGCGGTGGTCGCTGTGCCGGGCGGCGAAGGTGACCACGCCCCGGTCGCGGTCCAGCTCGTAAATCCACGTCGTGTCCGGCAGTGCCTCTTGCAAGGAAACGGTGCGATCCGTCGTCGTCATGCCGCCGAAGAACGGGATCGCGGCCGAGGCGGCCCAGTCCCGGGCCGGTTCCATCGCCACGAAGTGCAGCGCCAACGTGTCGCCTGGCTCTGCGCCATCCACGTAGAAAGGGCCCGTCTGCGGATTAACGAACCGCAAGTCGATCTTGGCGCTGGAAAGGTCGTCCACACTGCGCAGCGCCCCGCCGAAGGCGTCATCAGACCACAGCCGCAGCGCCGTACCGGGTGCAACCCGCATGACCGGCGCCACCCCGCCGAACGTGTACGCATACTGCGCTCGTGTCGGTGTGAACTCGACCACGTCCATGCGAATCACCCTACAGAGACCGCCCCATAGGGTTGGGTGGGCGGTGAAGTTCGGCGGAATCAGTCACTGCGGTTCCTGCTCACCCGCCGCGCCACCAAGCTGGCGTTGACCCGGCCCCCGGTCCCGGTGGTAGGGGTCCTGCTCAGGGCTACGCCCTGACCCAAACAATGTCGTTGCTCGGCGGCCCAGGCGCGGCGCGGCGCGGCTTGAAGCGACTGCAACGCGACACCTTCCGGCGCGCCATGACCGACCACCTGACCCCCACCGGCACCCCCAACACCGGTGCCCGAGGCAGACCCGCCGCACTTTTTCTGCCGCCGATGACGTCCAAAACCACCGAATGCGGGGTCAACAGTCGGACGCATCGCAGGGCGGTCCGCGGCTCTCCAGCGTGGCAGCACGGTCAGCTTGACAGCCGCATCCGACGCCCGACCCGGCCCCCACCCCTGGCTTGGCTTAAACGAGTTATTCGGCAAGGCCAAGCACGAGCAAGCCTTCGAGGTCGGTCGCGCTGCCGTCGACGTCGATGCGGGCTCCATTGGACAGGGTCGTGCGTGCTTGGGTCTGCCCCCGGTTTGGTTGACACTCGGGGTGGGTGGTTCTCAGGCCGCTTCTGCGGCCGTGTAGATCATCTCAAACTCGGCTGGGGTGAGTTTGCCGAGGGCTCGTTGTCGACGTCGTCGGTTGTACTTGGTTTCGATCCAGACCACGATCGCCAGGCGTAGTTCCTCGCGGGTCTCCCACCTCTTGGTGTCCAGGACGTTCTTCTGCAGCAAGGAGAAGAAGCTCTCCATGGCGGCGTTGTCGCCGCAGGCACCGACGCGGCCCATCGACCCGAGCAGGTCGTTGTTTCTCAGCAGCCGGACTACCTTCTTCGACCGAAACTGGCTGCCCCTGTCGGAGTGCACAATGGGGCTCTACGACATCAGGCGTGGTGAGCGTCCCCTAATCCGTGTTGTGCGGTGAGTGTGCCAGGTGGTGCCGCAATGGAGGAGCAGGCGTAGCCGGTAGTTGTCGAAGTTGCGGAACCCGAATCCG
>JAABUK010000794.1_pt1 | contig 63738 bp, 52 predicted proteins | sample 5559141 | NCBI WGS metagenome assembly JAABUK01 (sample SAMN10711869, study PRJNA513367) | rock metagenome | isolation source: Antarctica rocks | place: Antarctica: Victoria Land, Pudding Butte nord | collected 2016-01-03
CCTCTTCCTTCTCCCGTCTCCCTTTCCACTCCTCCCCCTCCCCCACCTCGATCAACCCCCCCTTCCCCCCTCCACCCACACCGGCCTTGTATTTCCTGCCGCCCTTATGGTTCGCATACCTCTTGGCGCGCGTCATGCCCATCTGCAAGAACTTGCGAGCCATGTCCATGCCTACGAAATCGTCGCGGTTTTCATAGTCGAGGAAAGCTTCCCAGAGCGAGGCGGAGGAGGTGCGGGCTATCGCTGGCGTCTTGAAGCGCCAGAGGGGGAGGAGGGTGGAATTGTAGGGTTCTATGGTTAGGACGCCCGTTTCGCCGCGGCCGATGCGGTAGGTGGTGTGGTCTAGGCGGAGGGGTGGGGGGGAGGTGGAGCGAGGCATTGTTTGTATGGCAAGCGGGGAAACTTTACGAGCTGGGTGTCATGGTTCAACTCTCTGGTGGCAGGCTCTCGCTACAGATAAGGCGACGCATCTTGAGAATCGGCTGTACATGCGATTAAGCATTCAATAACCCAGTTGATGTCACTCTGGTTCAGATGTGAGAAACACTCATAAGCGCGATTAGCGCTTCTAGCGCCCTCTACAAATGCTTCCCGCAATTTTGGAGAGGACATCGGACACGACTTTTTTGACCGACCATCGACCGTATAGTCATAATCTATCCTTCGTGCAAACGCAGCTGCTCCAAGGACGTTAGGCAACTCCGTCTCGATCACCATTACATGCTGATTGCGCTTTTCTACTCACTTGTCTACAAGATTGTCTCTACATCTGCTGATGTGAAACATGTAACCCTAAGTTCAAGCGCAAATATGGGATTCATGATGAGACCATTGAAAGTATTAGAGAAAGTCCTAGAGCGTACGCAGGCCTCCTGGAAATACTCACACGCTAAGATGCCTTTTGCATCTGCTCAAATCAAGCAGATTCTGTACCACACTGATAGCCTAGAGATGTAGGCGGCACCAATTTGATTGGCTTTTGTCTTGTCTGGTCGGAAAGTTTGAGTTACTCAATGTAGCAACTTACACGAAACTGGGAGCAGAGACATTGGGTACTTGGTAATAGTGGCCACAGGGCTTGAAATAGCGGGCAATAGACTGGTAAAGGTAATGGTCAAGACAAACCCGTTCTGCTTCGACGAGCATTAAGCATATTGTCCCTGGCTAGTATGATCATGAGGATAGTCCCTGGCGGTTGTCTTTCATACAGTCTTGGAGAATGATCTTGTTCAGTTACGCGCCTGGAATCTGCACGGCATCCCACCTTCAAAGGCGTTATTAATCGCTTGCCCTCTAAGAACACTTCCTCAACCATGTAAGTAACACTTCTGATAATGCCAAACTATAATATCCCGTAGGTTTTCGAACTTCCAAGCAGTATTTATCCCATCCCCAATCTATGCAGTCGCTTCCGCATTCCAGTCAAGTTTGGTTGAGATCTATATCCAAGGCACGTTCAAGCTGTATCTACCGCTCGGGTGGTTCCCCGAATTTGTGCTTCTTTCTTCTGAATCTGACAAGATCATGAAAAATCGAGGATTTAGGTGATGTACCCTCTTGTGGCGGATTTGCCTGCACCTGCGCTGCGATCGCCGCTTTCTCGGCCAACATCTGGTTTGCATCGAGACGACCGAATCGATCTTCACCCCGTTGAATAAATTTCTTGTTTTCGATCCACCAAGCATCGTCAATTGTACCTATTTTATTGAGCAGTCTCTGTCGAGCCTCATTGTATATCTCAACATCTCTTGCATCCTGCCCCAGACGCTGTTCAAGAGGTCCGTATATGGCTTCTGCTTTCTCCATTCCATCTTTGTGGCTCAAGCGTAGTGTCTTTACTTCTTCCATTCTGCCCTGCCTGGCGAGACACAGGCTGAGATTATAGGCACAAATAAAGTGTGAGATGGATCCAGCGCCAGATCTTATTGTGCTCGCTGTGACGAAGCTGGAGACTGGTTCGTTCCATTGTCCATCCCAGTCCAAGATAAGTCGATGCAATTGCTCCGCTTCCTTGTATCGAGCTTGTCGCTGCTTCATCACCGCCACGAGATTGAGCACCCCTAGGGCCGAATGCAACATTCGACCTCCCATCAAGTCCGTGGGCATGGTGCTTAGACTGTCGTGCACGAGCTGTTCTAGCTCTTCGTATTTTTTTAATTCAAAAAGACTTGAAGCGACGTTATATACTGCGATCCATCGGCCCTCACTTCCCGATTTGTGGATGCTGAGACTACATCGCAAGACCTTGCTATGTATTGCTAATGCTTCGGTGGTTTTGTCTTGTCTGGCGAGTATATCGGCTCTATCACTCATCCAAGGCAAAAATACCTCTTCCGAGACGACGCCTTTGCCGGCATTATCCGCCCAATCCAGAATCTCGTCTACTAGAGAAGGTGCTTTATCAAATTGATGGAGACGAATCAACGACTTCGAGAGGGTGTGCTTTCGAGCCATGACGTTCAACGTCTCTTCACTTGGAGACAGGCTGCTCAATCGCGCCCTGCCTTCCTCAAGCACTACCTCGCGAATCTCTTCAGCCTCTTTTTCTTGAGTCTTGCCTGACCCTAAAAGACTATTGGCCAGATCCCCATTTAGATGAAAGCGCTCGTCAGCTTTCTCTGTATCCGTAGCCTTCGTTACAGTGTCTAGGTTTTCCAAGCATTTTCGAAAATCTACCACGGCCTCTTCATGTCTACCAGCATGCGCAAGACATCGCCCTTTGAATTTCCTTAAGTAGATGGGAGCCGCATCTTCAGGACTCCACAAGGACTCGCCCAGATCCAAAGCCTTAGAGATAAGGCGTAAAGACCAGTTGCTAATTCCCATCCACATGAGGAAATAAGCTACGACCTGCATCAGGCGAGCCAATGATCGAACGACCATGGTGATTTCATCTGCTTGGTTAATGACCTCTAATGCGTGTGGGAGAAGCGATCGACACAGTGTCTTCTCATCATACGACCGGGCAGGGAAGATTCCCGCCAGGATTCCCAGAACTGAAATAAGTCTTTTCGACCTCTCTTCTATGGTAAGTCTCGTTGAGATCCAGTAACGAACCATCGGATGGAGTGAAAATTCATCTTCGCTAGGTTGGTCTAGCAACGAAAGGTGGAGTAGTTCCCCAACAGCCTTAGTAAATTGTAATTCGTTGAGCTGATCTATCTCTGGGAATAGTCGCAACAGCGCCCCTGGTATACTCTGCCAGTGCAGGAACCCAAGATAACACAAGAGCTCCGCTGCGGTCGGATTCGATTTTTGAACGTGCTCGAATGAAATTTGCCATGTAATGAGTACAGACTGGGGCGGCATCTTGGAATCATGGACGTGTTGTTCGAATAATTCGGTTCGAGACTTTCGCTCCTTGTAGAATTTGGTGTATGAGCTAAGACTTGTGCGAAGATGGCGAATATTCGCTGCTGCTTGTGCTATGGCTAATGGCAAAGTCCCCAGCTCTTTAGCGAGGTCTAATGCTTGTTCGTCAGGGGTCCCTCGTCCGGTGGTGGTCAATTTCAGGGGTGTTGACTTCAAAAGCAGATCCAAAGCTTCTTCTGATTCCAAAGATCGCACTTGCAGCCCGTCATTTGCCAAAGAGAGCTGGCCAACCAAACGAGAATCTCGGGTGGTCACTAAGGTTCGACCATATCGAGGTAGATAATCGAGCAAGCAGATGTCATCCATGGAAGTTTTCTGGAACAGATCAATGTCGTCGGCATTATCCAGAACGAGTAGCCACTCGTACGGCGGCCGCTCTAGATAGTTCAAAGTGGCCGCTAACGCAGCTTTCGGATCTGTCCGGGAAAGACTCTCGCTTTCCGCGGTAGATGCTACATCGAGTATTTTTCGATAGTCTGCAAGGAAATTCGTTGCTCTGTCCGCACGCACCCAGTAGACCGGTCGCAGTCGCTTTTGACAAGATGCAAAATTCAGGGCGATCTGGGTCTTGCTAGCATATGTTTAAGCTTATTGCTTCCGTGGTCGTTGATCAGGTTGAAGACTTACCCAATTCCTCCTAGACCCCACAGTACGAATACCTCGCCAGCGCTGGACCTAACATTGAATACTGCCTCCAGGGTGTCTTGGTAGAAGCGCCTGGGCACGAAGTGATTGCATGTTTCGTAAGGTAAGAACGACGGTTCTGGCTCCGAAGATACTTTAAAGATGAAGAAGGGGCAAAGTCAGCAAAATGAGTTTCAGCAGAAGTGGTTGATTTCGAGGCAGTGAGAATAAGCCTTCTTCTCCAGACTTCGCTTCTTTTTGACTGGTATGGACTAACTATGTATGTGTGGATGAAGTAGTGACTCCGTACAACGCTCGATAAGGGGACTAGTCAAGGGTTTCCCCAGGTACTCGTTTGTAAGCCCATCCATAAGATCTGTTTGCTTCCAGTCGTCCATCTGCAAGGCTGACATGCCTTGCTGAACACTGAAGCGGAAGTATCGAGAGGTATTAGACAGCTCTTTGCCGAAAGGTGACTTGGCAAACTGGTCAGCGATGTCGTCTGAATTCGTGGCGAGCTCGACACATTTTCGTAAGAACTTGTCAAGCCGTGCTGGAACTTCAGACAGGTCTGTCCATCCTGTACCTAGGCTGACGATACAACCAATTTCTCTTCCATGCCAGGCACGGATCGAGTTCGTTTCCCGGACAAGCTCATTGATAGGATTATTCCGCTTCAAGGCCCCGTCCACAAAGGTGATGCCACATGGCTGAAAGGTAACCTCTTCGAAAAACAGTGGGGCTGCAGCGGTCGCGGAGCCAGCTTCCAGGATTGTACAGTCGTAGTCTCCCTGGTCAGCTGCGTGGGTCTCGTAGTTCCTCAAGACTTCTGCACCTGATGTCTTCTTACGGGTGACACATACCATCCTTGCATCAGGATTAGTATCCAGTATGTGTAAAAGGGACTCTCGGCATACGTTTTACAATGCGATACGGACCTCTCAAGGAATGGTTCTTGCGTATCTACTTTTGCCTCCTTGAGGACTTCGCAAATGGCTTCTTGGAGCTTGGCAGTCGAATAGAAGGCTTTGCTGAACGTTCCCATAACCAGTTTCCCAGCATTGCCTGCGATGGGCTTCTTGCCGAAAACAACGCCACCAAAGTTCTGATAGGCAGCGATAGATTCATCGACTGTCATACCGAGCCTTTCATGATACGTCATTATCTTAAGATTGTTTGAAGGCATTTGGGAGGTGGGTGTGCGCACCTGCCAAGCATGATGGCAATGAGACTTGCATACTTATCAACTTACCGAACTGGTTCCCGCGACGGAGAGCAATTACCCTCCGGTAGAGTTCCCGGCAATCATATCGAACACTTCGCATGGTCGGGGTTCAATATCCAAGTTGCCCTCGATTTTGATCGTTCGCATGATGCGCTTTAGAATCAGGAGAGCAGTCAGGCCTTTCACCCCGCCTCCATCTGATACGAAGACCATAAGTAAGCTCTGGTGCTGCCATTGATGTCGCGAGATGAATACCAATCGCCAACAGCCTCAAGCTGTCTGATACAGGGAAATCTGAAGGCATGAGAACAAGAGGTGCCCCCACGAGCTCTAGGGCCTATCGAGAAAAGGCCCAACCGCAAGCACGGAGCTCCTAAGAAGCGTCCAGTTCAATAGCAGATAGAGCTTTCCCATAACAACAGAAAAACATGGTAGGTAGCATTTCGTTCAGGCTGAAAGGTTGTTGCTTTGACCTTCGAGATGCCAAGCTTGCCAAGACACCCAATGTGGCTAGCTTGAACAGAAAGTCCCATGTTGCCACCCTTCACACGATGCTGGCTGGATATGGTAAGTCCACAATCATGCTTCAAGAATTTCTCATTCTAGTAGATCTCGACTACAGCTACGCTGCTGTGAACGCGAAGTGGTAATCTCTGCAACGCTTGCCTTGGGGTGCATTCGTCAGACGCGTCTTTTCAACTTGAATGTAACAAACTTCAGTACTTGCCTACAAAAATCTCTTGTACTGCCACTACTTCTACACTGCCAAGTTCTCCCGATTTTCCTTTCATCCTCACATTTAAAATAGTGGCTTCCAGAATCTTAGAACTCGCGAAGCATGTCTCAGCCAAGGCAGAGAAGGTCGATGACAATCTCAGATCGAACAACTCACTTCCCTCATCTGACATCGACGGACCTCTCGAGATGGAGCTCGCATCCAAAGGGCTAAGCCTATATTGAAGGCTCAATAGAACTGCAAGATCTTTTGCTAGAACCGAAACTTTTTTTGACGCCGGTTGAATGTCTCTGTCTGCTTTGTTCCTACCCTTCGGATGTTTATATGTTGGATGTTTAGTACAACGGCACCAGCCTCCCAGCCATCTACACATTCGACACAGCGAGCAAAGTGCCGCATATACGATGATATACCCTTCGTCGAGTTGGCGAAGCTTTGTGATTTTTACGAAACTGATCTCATACTTATATTACGGCTTCCCATGTGCTATCAGCATTGCTTCCAGAAGTCCAGAAAGGGTTTCCTGGCGCATACTGCAACTTCTAGGAGTATGATTGAGAGGCCAGGAGTGAAATACGTGCTTGGCGCGGTGTTTAATGAGTGTTATCAGTCATATGATTGAGTAGATATCCTGATTCTACCGGTTTTGGGTCCAGGAAAGTATCCAGATCGAATGACAGACTATGGAGGCTATGGAGAAGTACAGATTTTAAGAGGTGAGGGAGAGCGTACGTATGGTTTGACCATCGCGCCCTCTACTTCTCCGCCCATTCTCTCAACTCATCATGGCTGCTACACTGGGATCTAAATCCCCAGCCCAGAAAACCCCTTTCTACCTCCTCGGCCGCATCAACGGTCGAATCGGCAGAGCACACGATACCCTGTCTCAAATACCATAGCCATGTTCACGTACCGAATACCAAGACTGGTTGTTGTTGGCATGCCAGCGCGCACGGGAACAGAGCCAGAAGAATGAGCCACTTGAGGCCGGCGCGAGTCCGCCATCTGGCTAAGTATTCCAAGCCGACAGCGATGCAAGGTAGGGCGAGGCACAAAGCGATCGCTGCAGTTATATTTGGCTTCTGATCGTTGCTCGCATATTCTTCATAATAGTCCAATTGGGCTCCCGGTACTTCTGACGCTATGGCTTGGGAATATGTCGTATAATTAGATTTAACAGTTCTTGATGGATGATACCGGGCACATGTTACTGGAGACAATGAAAGTCTACCACCAGAGAGCGATAATATCCTGGGCACATCATATTCCTTCGAAAAGAGCAGGATTACTTATCTAAACGGCTATAATCGGGCCTAAGGGTTAGAAGTCTGTGCCTCTTGAAAGCCCTCCACGAAGGATGCGGAGCTGAAAATCTAATCCCATTTGAGTTGATAATTCAAGTGTCATGCAAGCGTCCCACGAAAGGTGCTTTGCATCATCAGTGCACCCAGTAATTAGTGTGGTGGCTCGGTGGCAGACCAGAGCTCTGAACCTACGTATCAGCGCTAGGTTTTCATCCAGGTTGCTGTCCGTCCCGTTCTCAGACCACTGATAGTCTGGCATGTTGAAACGAACGGGATCCACGGTCCCTATATCCAATATGAAGGGGATGATTTCCAAGCTGCACTTCTTAAGCGCACAGGTTATTCAAAATCATTTCAAAAAAACCATTCGCTGACCAAAGCAAGGTACGAACCAATACGCTTTGATGCACCCCACGCAAGAACACTGAACTTACCTCGCAAACATTGAAGCTGATACAGGGCGCATCAAATCGAAAATGGCTAGCCACAACAGGCCTTCCGAGGTCCTTCTTATAGGCAGCGGACCACTCCCGTCCGCGTCCGACTTTTTCAAGACAACTAGCTTCGCTCTATCCAAGTGATTGTGCCGAATCCCCGATGGTGAGACTGGTATGCGTGGCAACTTCATCGCCTGGCAGCATACAAATATTCCGATCATCATTATACAGCCGCGATGGGGAGGCCAGCCGTTAGCAGAGAGCAATGCCAAGCAGTATACTCTTGAAGACATCAAGCCCACCGCATACGATGATCAGGCTATTGCTTCATATGGAATCTTCACAGAGCACAGAGATGCTGGTGTTATTCCGCAAGGCGTCCGCTTCCAAGTATCTCTACCAACACCATTAAGTGTAATCCGCGGCTTTGTGGAGGATGATGCAGTATGTGCGCAGGTTGACCCGCTACACCAAGAGCGACTCTTGCAAGCCCTTCAGCACATCCAAGAGAAGATCCCTTCCGACTTGACAATTCAATTTGACCTGCCAGCGGAGATTGCGCTACTCGAGTACCAGTGGGGGAATACAGAGGACAAGTACTGGAAGCCGTACTGTTCACCTGTGAAGGCTGGAATTGTTGAACGGCTAGTTGCTTTAGCTGCCGCTGTTAAGCATGACGTGGAGATGGGCTACCATCTCTGCTACGGCGACATGGGCCATGTGCACTTCGTGCAGCCACCTGATACTGGGCTCAAAGTCGACTTGGTGAACACAATCGTCCAGAAGATTGGGCCCAATCATCGTGTTGCATATGTTCATATGCCTGTACCGAAGGATAGGCAAGACGAGGCTTATTTCAAGCCGTTGAGGAGCCTGGAGCTATACGGCAAAAAATTATTCTTAGGTGTGGTCCACGCAAACGACGAGAGCGGTACGAAGAAGAGGCTTGAAGCTGCACAGGCAGCTTTCCCGAACATCGCAGGCGTAGGGACAGAGTGTGGCATGGGAAGGACCCCAACCGAAGAGCTTGACAACATCCTGAAAATTGCGCTTCTCTGACAGCGTGAGCAAGATATCAACATATTTGCTCCCAGCCATTTGACAGTCGAAGAAAGGCTGCGCACGCGAGTAGATTAGCATCCCAAGACATACATCCCGATCAAGGGATGTGTGACCACAAATAAGTTGTGGTATGACCCGTAAGTACTAGGCAGCGGATTTCCCGCCAAGACAAGCCAAGATCCCGCCCTACTATGTACTAGACTAAGCGAGCGGACTCACTTTTGGTTGGTGCGTGCTCAGGCTTAAGTTATCTTATCCAAATGCGCCAAGAATTACATATGTCGCATGTCATTAGCTCTTGACTCTTTAGTATAACCCTACGATTTACCTTATCCTACTCACTGACTCGACAAAGCCGACCTCGATCATGCCGAAGCCAATCCGACAGAAGGCGCCCGAGGGCTCAGGGATCAAGATAGAAGACAACATCTGTGACTGCTTGCCTACACTGTATTACTGTTACTCGCTAATCCCTTACCAGCTGATCCTCGCTTCGCAAATATCCAGACTGACCCACGATTTCGGTTACCGTCCAAAAAGAGCACCCATGTCCAAATTGACAAGCGCTTCGCGCACATGCTGCGTGATGACGATTTTTCCAGCAGAGCAAAGGTGGACAGATACGGCAGAAAGCTGTCCAGAAATTCGGGGAAAGAAGAGTTGAAGAGGTATTACAGGATCAAAGATGAAGATGGAGAAGGCTCAGACGATGAAGATTACGAGGACGAGGTCGAGAGAGAATTGGAACGTGTAAATGCTGAGGAGCTGTCTTCAGAAGACAGTATATCAGATGATGAAGACCTAGACTCGGCTGAAGAAGATGAGGTATTTGGTCTCCTTGACGATGAAGAAGGCGGGGATGGTATACCCAAGGGAGAAGTCTCGTCACGAATAGCGGTAGTCAACCTGGATTGGGACAACATAAGGGCAACAGATCTCATGGCTGTCTTCTCAAGTTTCGTGCCTAGTACTGGACGGATACGGAAGATTTCAGTCTATCCTAGTCAATTTGGAAAGGAGCGAATGGACAAAGAGGAGATGGATGGGCCACCGAAGGACATTTTTGGTGGTAAGAAAGCCGGTGTTCCGCGGAATCACCTATCGGAGAATTCAGAAGAGGAGGATGTAGAAGATGAGGAAGGCAATGATGCAGAAGATGATAAAATTAGGAAGTCGATACTCAAAGAGGACCAAGGCATAGAGTTCAATTCCGCGAAACTGCGGCGCTATCAGCTCGAGAGACTACGTTACTACTACGCTGTCCTGGATTGCTCTTCGGTCTCCGTCGCCCAGTCGATCTATGATGCTGTGGATGGTACGGAATACCTTACTACAGCCAATTTCTTTGATCTGCGATACATACCCCACGAGACAGACTTCTCCGAGGACGAGCCACGAGATGAGTGTGAGCGAATACCTGACGGCTATAGACCGAATGATTTTGTGACGGATGCATTACAGCATAGCAAAGTTCGGCTTACTTGGGATGCGGACGACGTTTCGAGGAAAGAAGCACAGAAAAAAGCATTCTCGGGTAGTCGGGCAGACATCAATGAAAATGATCTGAAAGCATATCTTGGCAGTGACAGCTCGGAAGACGAGGGTCCAGCGCCTGTGATTGTTGATGCAACCTCGGCAGCTCCAAATCCAGCTTCACATGATAGACAGCAGGGCGAAGACTCTGAACCAAAAGTGTCCAAGAAAGAAGCCGAACGACGAAAGATGCGTGCACTTCTCGGGCTTCAATTGGAGCCAACGAGCAAGAAATCGAAAGCTGAAAAACATGCGCCTGTGGGAGACATGCAAGTAACATTCTCGTCAGGACTCTCATCGGAAGCGAACAAGGGTTCTGTGTTTGAGAACGAGCCCGAGCGAGATGAGACCACGGCGGAGAAGTATGTTCGAAAAGAGAAAGAACGCAAAGGCCGACGAAAAGAGAAAATGAAGGCTTCGCGCACTGGTATCGATCCATCTCTAGAGATTATTAGCCCAAAGGTGCAACCCGACGATATATTAGACAGAGAAGATGGGAAAGAGGAAGATCTTGGCTTTGCAGACCCCTTCTTTACCAATGCTACTAATGATAAAACCACTAGTACTGCTCAAAGAAAGGCGGACAAGCGGCAAAAGAGGGAAGAACGAGCTGCTGAGGAAGCTGCAGCAGCATCGCAACGTGCGGAGCTTGAACTATTGATGGTGGACGATAATATAGATACGAAACACATCAATCACTTCGACATCAACGAGATTGCCAAAGCCGAGAAGGCTTTGTCGAAGAAGAAGAAATCCAAACGGAAGATGACCGAGAGGGAGAAACAAGCTCTGGAGGCGAAGGATAGAGATCACTTCAGGATCAACGTTGGCGATGAAAGATTCAGAGATGTTTTTGAATCCAATGAATTCGCTATTGACCCGAGTCATCCGAGATTCAAAGGAACGGAGGGGATGAAGAGGTTGTTGGATGAGGGCAGGAAGAAAAGGCAATTGGGAGACGGAGATGATACGGTGGGGGACGAGGACTCCACGCTAAAGGCCAAGAAGCAGAAGTTGGAGCCTGTTCGGGATGTGAATGATGTGAAGAGGCTAGTAGACAGGGTCAAGGCGAAGACAGACCAAAAAGGGAGGATAGAAAGGGCAAAGTCCTAAAACAAATCAATTGTTCAATCTAGCTTACTGCTGTCTGCTTCTCCAGGCATGCTGATCATGTCATAACCAGATCAATACTACGTTCAGCAGCGCTGCTTCCATAGAGGCTATCCTCGATTACGCCTTTCCCAGATCCTGCAGACTCAACAACCATCTCAAACCATACGAGTGCCACGGCAATTCCGTCCTTGTCATCGACCTACCTCTTTCAAGTGTCTCGGAGTGAACTTGGCACATCAGTTGCTCAAGTCTGGACAAGGGAGCTTGGTCCCCAATTGTTAGTCTTCAGTGGGGCAAGTGTCTATATGATAGACGATAGACGATGAGATTAGAGGTCGAGATGGGTGAGGTGAGGATTGCGAATCGCAGTGTGAATGGGGAATCATGCCATGCTAGGTATCTACTCCATGGCTACCTTACATCGTCACTCGCATCCTGCAGCTTTTGTAAGCACTTGGGTTTGAGGTTAAGCAGCCAAGTGCTTTCCTGCGAGACACCGATAAGGTAGCAGTGGCACCGCTGCCTAAAATCATGGAGGCGATTGGAAGATTCATTGCGTGGAGGAGATAGAAGTTCTGGTGTAAATCAATGATCGTCTGGGCCTAAAGGCTCGTGGAAGTCTGGCATATTGTAGGCTGTAGCACCTACCTCAAGGTCTGCTGGATGATACCTAGCAGTCCGGAACTTGGAATGAATTCAGTTTTAAAATTAAGGGACGTTTGGCCAACATCTCCGTGCCTGGCCTCCGAGTCTGCTTTGAGCTCGATGCGTGATTGAGGATTTCATATGGATGTCACTGTTCGTCTCAGATCATGCGACATAATGACGAGTTGGAATTTCTATTATAACGTAACATTGCAGCATTCTGATGTAGCACGTTATGCGCGGACAGGTACAGATTTAGGCTCGGAGGATGGGTTGAGTAGAGTCATTCGACGGAGTGCATTTCAGATAGGCCACACCTGGATCTGTCTCGTGATGGAAAACAGTCGCTTATCGGCCGATCTTTGATTCAAAGAACGCCGGCGCAGAGGCCTTCATGATGCACGGTTAGATGGGCACAGTCTCTCCTCCCTTGTAGTGGAATATTGCGTGGCGATAAGAGAGGTCGTTCGTATAAAAACCATTGACGATATATGCTGAATGAAATCTATCGAGCCACCGGCCACCCTGGAAATCGAGGAGGGATGTTTCATGCGCGTATAGGACTGAAGAGGTCTCGGTTGGAGTAATGAGAACGGCGCGTATATTGTCTTGTGGTGGAGAACTATTGCCCGTGGAGATGCAAGGGTAAGTCTGACATGAAAGATCAAAGCCATAGAAGTTTCGCAATATAGGGCACAGTTTCATGACTCAGATGAACCGAGAGGTTTGTGACTCTGAGATTCTCGTGCAGTCATTACTGGACCTGGGAGAATCTTGAGACTACAGAACCGTGTCTCCCAGAGCTTTACTGTGATGATTTGGAACAGTATTGTACGGTCGAACAACGAGGTCCGTAAAGTCGCATATGTAGCCGAACGTGAAATTCCCGCTGCGCAGTGAATTCAGAGCCAAGTGTTTCGTCAATTGACTTGATCCAGCAGGCGGAGTACTTTTTGCAAACCACTCTCCTCCCCACTTTTCACAAAGATATGAATGTCAGCATTGAATCACGTAAAGCGAAAGGCGCTGACAGTGAGACCAACCAATATTCGAAGTTCCCAGGGACACTATCAATGTATGAGCCCCTATCAAATCTGATCCAATGCCCGCCGTTGGTCAGTCCATACTTCCTCTCTTGCTCCATCTCGGCAAGCGAGTCCTCCAGCCCTATCTTTGCAGCTTCAGGTCCTGATCCTGGCGACCTAGTAGCGGTATCTGGTGGAATAGTCTTTCGGACTGACAACCAAACCTCTCCCCTTTTTGGCTCCCTTGTAGATTGTTTCGATGATGTCAATCAACTCTTGCTTGTCCTCGAGTACCCAATTCAGCTTGTTGTTATTACCGGTCCCAAAATCGCACATCTGTGTGCCATCAGTCTTCGTCACATACTGCAGCTGCAATGTATGCATACCATATGCTTATTGCGGAAGAAGAACATGAGAGTCACAGGATCGTAGAGTTCGTACATCTGTTTAAAGTCTGGTACTTGATCGAGATCACATACGTATAAAACGGCGAAATTTTTGACACGATCCGCAATTTCTATACACTGATGATTAGGTGGAAGCACGGAGTTGAATGGGGGTAACGGGTAACGGGCCACTTACTGTAGAGTACTTCATCTTGGCGCATACAATCAGCATCCCAGTCGCGACCAAAGCGAATGACTACTAAGCGTTCTTCCTCCGACATGATAGCCTGGTCAACATGCCAGCCTGTGACCAAGTGGGGCAGGACGACGGAGCCCATAGTGTGTGGTTATGGTAGAGGGTCAAGAGTTTGAGAAGAGATGGAGCAACCTGTGGACAAAAGCACCAACTATCTCCGCTCCGCCAAGACTTTCGCCGCAGTGGCTCAAATTTGACTCTCCGCACTTCGGAATCAACGTCTGGATTTCAGACAACTACCTGACCTACTATGCCGCCCACGGCTGTGCTTCCCCAAGAATCCTTGGATCTTCCGGCACTAAGTAATGTCTTGCCAGTAGCGTGTTCCAAACCCTACCTCAGCGAGCCAGTACAAGCAGAAGCGAATCCCATACCCCCTCTCCGCAGCGCTCTCACTTCAGAACAGACGCCTCTAGCTATTCGTTTCCGTGCCTTGTTTTCCCTCAAATACCATGCTTCCGAACATCCTTCTACACCATACACCGTTCCTGCCATCCACGCCATAGCCGCTGCATTTTCCTCGTCCTCTGCCTTGCTCAAACACGAGCTCGCCTACTGCTTAGGCCAAACGAAAAATCTAGACTCGGTCCCCTTCCTAAGGAGCGTTCTGGAGGACAGAGGGGAGGACTCGATGTGTCGACATGAAGCAGCAGAGGCATTAGGTGCACTGGGAGACTGGGACTCGCTGGAGTTGTTAAGAAGCTTGAGAGATGATGCACAAGAGGTAGAGGTCATCAAGGAAACTTGTGATATTGCAGTCGAGAGGATCGAATGGGAACACAGCGCCGAGAGAAAAGCAGAGAGGTTACAAGATAGGTAGCTGTCGGTTGTCCTCGTCGTTAGTGTGAAAGCTGACAGTCTGGCAATAGTGATTTCACATCTATCGATCCAGCTCCACCACTTCCACAAACCACTGAAACCCCCTCGATCTCCCACCTTCAAGCCAAGTTGCTCGACACACAACTACCTCTCTTCGATCGTTATAGAGCAATGTTCGCTCTTCGAGACTTATCATCGCCACCTGATCTTCCCACTGCCGTACCTGCAGTCCAAGCTTTAGCATCCGGATTCACCGACTCGTCAGCTCTCTTTCGCCACGAAATCGCGTTTGTATTCGGCCAGTTATCACATCCAGCATCAATACCAAGTCTGATTACGACCTTGAGCAATACCAAGGAGGAGAGTATGGTACGGCATGAGGCTGCCGAAGCCCTTGGAAGTTTAGGCGACGAGGAGGGCGTGGAAGACGTATTGAAAGGTTTCTTGCATGATCCAGAGCAGGTGGTGAGAGATAGCGTGGTAGTCGCGCTAGACATGGCGGAGTTCGAGAAGAGTGGGGAAATAGAGTATGCAATTCTGCCAGACGAGCAGAGGTTTTCGCCTTTGGCGGCAGTGGAGTGCTGAATATTGCAATAATCATCTCTTCCAAATTAGTTGTTCGTGCTGAATCTGCAAAGCCGCCAGTCAGCGTCCATACAGGTCAAAGCGAAGGAAGCATAATCTCACTTGTGGCCACATTCGCAGCTGTAGAACACTGTCGACCCCTCGTCTGCACCCCTAAGCTGCTGCGTGTAGTATCTCATCTCTTTTCTACCACATTCTGAGCATGTCTGCTGGATCACGGCATCGCCCTGGACGTCATCCTCAGTGAGAGTCTGTACCGCCGAGCGCTTTGAACGGAGGGCTGAGGGGAAAGCTGTGGGCTTCGATTGGGTTGTGATGGCACTTGAGGATGTGTCTATAGCAACGATATGAGTTCCTCTATCACCAGGTCACCATGCTGCTGGGAGCCATGGTACCTTTATTCTCTGTACCGCATACATCGCACTCGAGAATCGCTTTCTCGTCTCCAGAGGAGCCCTCCAGGAGGTTCCCACAATCAGTGCAGAATACGAACGATCCAAAAGCTGCCATATCTGTGCTCTTTGTAAGCCCTGTCAATCTTGCTTTCCTCACACTAGCGAGTGAATTTTTTCGACAAGAAGTGATTGAGTGAACATAGGGACATCTACTAAGCTGTCATTACCGGAGACATTAAGCAATTCTGTAGTTTAATTGGTTAAAGATTTCGGTGGACGGAGCTCAACCCGCACGTGCCGACGTTCCGAGCGGGTAGGGCTGGCGGGGCTGATCGCCGTTAATGAAAGTTGAGAGTTTAACCAACACCTCACCACCTCTCCACCTCACCAAAGGCAGGACTTGGGCGTTCCACATTCATCATGAGCATACCCACACTTATTAGCTGGTACGATATACATGGACTGCATCGTCTACTATGATCTCCAACGGCAATGGCTTCTCCGAATCATAAAGCTGGCCTGGCTGTTGTCGTTCCCGCCAGCGACCATCGAAGCCAGCCTCGTGGAAAAGTTAAGCAAAACGCATTTAATTCACCTCGTAAGATTTTGACTCAGTCGAATAAAACGATCCCCACTCGTTCTCCAAACGGAACTCCTAGTGTCCCTACCCATTGCACTGGATTTGCTTCTCAGCCAAACAGGACATCTCCAATGAAGGAGCCCATTGCGATCTCCCCACTGCGCGTACAAATTTCAAACGTGGCAGATCGACCGCACGCGAATGGAATGACCCTTCAGCAACCCAATGGGCTAGTCAGCCATGAGCTGAAAAAAGTTGTCCCTGCTCGACGAAGGCTCTTAGAGGTAGACGAGGCTCTGCAATACTCGCCATTCTCATCGATTGTCCCGTTCAGCTCAGGTACCAGCTATTCAATATGCTGGCCGTGGTACTAGCTAATAGCACAGGTGTTGTACCTATACCTAATGCCAACCTTCCGGGCTCACACCCAGTCCACTCGACCCTCCCAGAGCAGCATGCCGCCCGGCAGCCTCTTCATAAACTCAATGAAGATCTCATTAAGACCCAAGGCCGATCGAGCTCAGCCCAACTTGCTAGGCGCGATCTCAAGTCCTTTTTGGACCCAGCACTTATTAGTGACTTGTGAGATCCCCTCACACGCTCTGATTCTTCGATTCTGACGTTGGTGTACAGTAAGTTCAAAACTATAAAAGGACTGAAGGGTGGTCAAGAACGCCCTGGAAGACATGAAGCTGAAGCTGGTCCTGGCTCCGCTTCAGCCCCAAGGGTTGGCCCCTTCGCAAACATGATACTCCAGGCGACTGACCTTGCCAATCGATGTATGTACTTGGGCTCTCAGCATATTCAGAGACCAATCACCGTTTACTTCATATAGACCCCACCCCTACAAGCCCTGAAGCAATCTCACCAACGCCCAAATCGAAAACACAACCCGGGCACTCAGCAGTGTCTTCTAAGGCCCAACGACCTCGGATCATCCCAAATCCTCCACATTCTATCCTAGGTTCTAAAATCAAGATACAAGCCCTGCAACAGCAGTTACCGGTCACTCCTGCGGCTCAACGCTTCGCTCATAACGATATGGCTTACTCACAGAATTCCAAAATTTCATTAAAAACAGTGGAAGTACCGACTTCAATACACGCACAGCCCATCCCGATGGTCATTATTCCTCCTTCCTCGGCCGAATTTCGCCGTAGCGACTTTATTACATACGACGAGCCTTGCCCCAAAGATGAAGGTCAAGCTCGAAAGCGCAAGCGTGATAGTGAAGGTCATTTGGGGGAACACCAATCGCAAACGAAAGATCAAAGGGCGGCATCTGAGGGGACTTTACGCCAATTGCAAGAAGTGATCCAAGATGTTTTCGAGGCTGAAGATCATTCGCAACCGGATGGGTCGGGGGCTACCTCGATAGACGGGCGTTTTTTCGTCTCAACCTACCACGAAGCCCACGAGACCTTGACATTGGCGCCTGCTGTGCACATAAAATTGGAATCACTTCTACACAAAGTGATCGCGCTGGGCAGATTTGGCGACATCCCCGTGGAGCATTTGCAGCGTTTGCAAGGGCTTAGTGTGGGCGCATTGACCACCGCCGAGTCAGCAGAGCTACATTTAGAAGCATATTTCAATGCAGACGACTTCGCTGCTTGGGTTTCGAGGCTCGATGCCGTCGACGCTGGGCTCCACTCGGCCAGGTCGATCTTGAGGATTATGACAGGAGGTAGGGAGGAAAAGCAGCTCTTTTCGGAAGAGATATTGCAAAGTCTGCTGGGAGTCGTGAAGAAGGTTCTAGACAGCTGTATCATTCCCATTGTTGAACTTCGAAGCTCAGGCTCAACTTCAGGGCATTTTGAGGCTGCCTCCTCCTCGAAAAAGATACTATCGCAACTTTTGTTCGATGCTAAGAAAGTCATGGCTTTGATAGCAAAATTGTTGGCCAAAGTAGAAGTTGCCGAGTCCATCGTTACGAAGATCGAGTTCTTCGCCACCCCGTTGCTGTTCGTGGATAATGCTCACAGCGAAAAAGAGTCAATTCTTGGCATTCAGAAGTTCGAGAGTCTGCGGAGGACAGCCATGGATCAGATCGCCACGATCTTTTCCCGCTATCCCGAGCAGCAAATCTCTCTTTTTGATGAGATACTTACGTCACTTCAAAAACTGCCTGTTGCTGAGAGGCACGCTCGACAATACAGGCTGGCCGAGGGCAAGAGCATTATGCTTGTATCTGCACTGGTAATGCAACTTGTCCAGACAAGTGCATCACGGTCAATCCCCGCCAAGTGCAAGGCTTCCCGAACGTTGCCCATATCGGACCGCGATGGATCCGAAGCGTCAGAAGGAAAGCAGGTAAAGCCAACTCAAGAAGACGTTGAGCATAGTGGCGACTCGGATGAGTCTGAGGATACTGATCACGCACATCCCAATACTGCCATGCAGAGGTTGAGCAAGCGTGCAACGTTTCTTACAGACCATGCTACCAAGAGCGCCCAATACTTCATCAAATATATCATACAGCGTGCACAAAGGACCGCCAAAACAAGCGAGTCGCCTCATCGACAGCATCTCGATATGTTCGTTCAGGATTTCATTGCTGTCCTTGGTGTACCTGAGTGGCCAGCTGCAGAATTACTTCTGCGAATGGTGTTCGCTTCTTGCCGAAACATTGCGGAGTTGCCAAAGTCCCTAGCCCCTGCAAAGAATATGGCGCTCGAATTACTAGGGATGATGGGTCAAGCCATCTCAGAATTAGTATCGAGCACCTGTCAAGCCGCAAAGTCGCTCGAGAATCAAGATTCGGAATTCAGCGGGTACCTGCGCCAAATGTTAGATGAATATATGGAAGGGTCTCTGGAAAGCAGTGAATTGGTTCTGTGGGATGGACCTTACCATGCGATTGTGGAGCATCTTGAATCCAACAGCTCAGATGATCTCCAGATCAGGAGCGCGCACGCTTACTATCTTGCACAATGGGCCAAAGCTGCTTCGTCTGGAGATCTTAAGCCTGATGCCAGAAGTCAACGGCTGGCTCTGAATCTTGAGAAGATGCTCAAGGGAGTGGAATCCGTTATCTCTGAGTATGTCCCCTCCGAACCGTTGCTTGATAGCTCGCGCTAACGCCATACAAGTACTTTGCCGAAGTTGTCGGGTATTGAGAGCCGCATTGCTTACAGATTGACGGTTCTCAGCATGGGCTTCTGCCGCCAATTTGACTACATTTTGAAAATCTTGCTTGACGGGGTCACTAGTGAACAGATCACTGTGCGTTCGAGGAGCCTGAAGAGTGTCGACAAAATGCTTGAGGGAGATCCATCGGTGCTTGATCGGGCGAGAAACGTCAAAATCCTCATCACAAATTGCGCGAATGATGCATCCTCGATGGTGCGAGAGTCAGCTTTGACTCTCATCGGGAAATGCATTATTCTCAGGCCAGCCCTCGAACAAGAGTTCTTAAGACAGATCTTGAGATTAACCGACGATCCGGCGGCCGGTATTCGAAAGCGCTCGATCAAGATGCTGAAAGACATCTATCTCCGGAGTTGTGACAACAACGTGAAGACAGTGATCGGAGATAGCCTGCTGCAACGAGTCAAGGATCTTGATATTGGCGTTTCAGACCTCGCGCGTCAAACATTTGAAGAGGTCTGGTTGTGCCCTTTCTGGAACACTCCTGATCTCGCAGAAGCATCCGCTCAAAACAAAGTTGATTTGAGAAGCCAAACCAGCTTGATCGTCAGCACAGTGCGGCGAGGCGAGAAAGTGGCCTTGGTACTCATACAACTGCTGAAAGAAGTGCTCTCACACGGCTCCAAGAACGCAGCAGGAAATTTCAAAGTCTGCAAATCACTTGTCGCTACAGCATTTGACATCATGATCGATAATTTCCAAAATGCCGAACGGCTGGAGCAGCGACATATCTTGCAAACTTTGACTGTTTTCGCAGCAGCAAATGTAAAAGTATTCACACCGGATCAGCTTCAAAGCCTGCAGCCTTACATTGCCAATCTTTCCAGCAAAGATGATCTTGAGATGTTTCGGTCAATCGTCGTCATCTTTCGCTGCGCGCTGCCAGCGTTGTCAAATGTGCAATATGGCCTACTTCGAGAGATTCAGACGGCGCTACTTCAAAGCATTTCCAAGCTTGGGAAGGCGGAGCTAAACGAAGTGGCTGAATGCTTGTGGACAATTAACGGCACCTTGCAAAATCCCCAGATGCTGTTGAAGTTGATGATCTCGGTCATCAAGAACTTGCGCAACATGCAGGGGGTGACGCTTCCTGATTCAAATCAAAGTGACGACATGAAACGTGTAAAGAAATACATCCAAATCGCAGGCTATTTTGGCAAACATTGCAATTTCGAAAGTCATAGTCAAAGCTTCCAGACTTCCCTCACCTGGTGGAAAGGGCGCTCAGTAGCTGGACTGATCGTCGATTCAATCAACCCATTCACTGCTATTGCTCAGCCTCTATCACTGAGGGCTCAGGCATTCGACAGCGTCGGCCTAATCTGTCAATCATGGCCATACCAATACACTCAGGAAAATATTAGCAACGGATTTCAAAATGTGCTGCGCGAGGGCGATCCGGAACTTCAAACCATTGTGCTTTCTAGTTTCAGAGACTTTTTCGCCAGGATAGATCGCCAAGCTGAGGCCAAAGGAGCTGAGACCCTGGAAGGGATCAACTCTACTTCCGGCGAGAAATTGGGGGGATCAATGACTGCAAATGAAGGAGATGGCGCGTCGGCACTGATAGCCCAACGCTTTTTGAAGGATATATTGAACATCGCTATAGCCAGCCAAGACGCATCAGCCTTGACTGCCACCGAGGTCATTGCGAGTATCAACCGGCAGGGGCTGGTGCATCCCAAGGAATCCGGCCCTGCTCTAGTCGCTCTTGAGACATCGACCAATTCAGCGATCGCCGCTGTTGCGTTCCACGAACATCGTCTATTGCACCAACAGCACGAAAGCATGTTCGAGCGGGAATACATGAGAGCCATCCAAGAAGCTTTCAGGTATCAAAGAGATATTGTTGGTGACACTCTAGGATATACTACGCGGCCTCATACATCAAAGCTATCTTCGATGTTTGAAATAATCAAGACTAGCAAGGGCAGATATCAAAAGAAGTTCATCTTCAATCTCTGCTCGAAGATCGATTGCGATATCTCGAAAATGGATCTGTCAGGCACTCCCCCAAATGCGTTAGAATTCTCAAGGTTTCTCATTGAGAATCTCGCCTTCTTCGATTATGGTCGTTTGGATGAATTAATACATACCATTGCATGTATGGAAAAAATTGTTGCGGACAATGGCTCTGGGATTGCGCACAGCATCAGCACGGAGATCTTCAACATCACAGTGGAGTCCATGCCAGAAGCATCAGTTCCGGGCGCATCTCAAGAGCAGAGTTCAGCGGTTGTCACTAAGCCAGCTATTGATCCTGTGAGGTTACATCAATTGACGACTGCGTCCATCATACTTGGGTCACTTTGGGAGTCGAGAACTTATCTCCGCCGACTCTATGGATTAAGTGCAAGTCAACAAAGGAAGGAAGGCAAAACCAAACCTGCAGCGAAAGATCTTAGCAAGGCTCCTGGCCGAGTTCAAGGCGTGAACGGCGACAAGTTCGTGACCTCTATTGCCGATAAGGTCGGGGCTCTCATTAGCGAAGAACAAATGATTCAACAGTGCAAAGATTTTGTTGAACTGCTTTCGGTGGACGCTGAGGTGAAAGTAGCCGCAGAAGGCGAGGAAGGATCCGAACGTCCTGAGACGCCTAGTGACGGAGAAGAGCGAGACACGCCAATGAGCGGCGGCTCGAAAGGCGCGAAGAGAAAGGCTTCTGTTTCACTGGTCGGAACACCAACACAGAAGAGGAAGGGAAGACCTTCGCTCAAAAGAAGAAAAAGCGGGAAGAGCGTAGGCTCAGACGAGGATTGGGACTGATTAAATTATTGAGCAGTCCTAGGACCAGGCACAAAGGGAATTACCTTGGCCCCAGTGGATCTACCTTCTCGGAATATTTTGTCGATACTATTTGCTTTTTCATTGCAGGATCGATCACATGGCTGCATCTCGAAGCGAGCATTTGGCGTTTGAATAGAAGATACCCACCTTTGTGCAGAATTCTTGCTTCGACGACTTGCATAGCATAGCTTTCTGTTAGTTAGACATTGCTTTTCTGGTATACCGGCTACCTAATGTCGCATTGAGTGGCCCTAGCCTTATAGCTTCAATTAGCTGACGCAGGGTTTGGGTTACAGCTCTATGCAAGCCTCCTTTGAATTTTGCTTTGGGTCGTAAGTGCCTTGGTCAATGCATTGCCTTGGGTGGTTATGTTTCGTTATCCAGCACTCGATTACATCCGCTTCCGAGTCACCTTTCCTTTGTCTACAAAGAGGCAGCTATGTACATTTTGAGTCTGGAGATTCTTATTTCTTTCAGGCCTTGTTCTCAACAGCATTCGTGGACAATCATTCATCTTTGTGAAGGAATGAGCCCTTCGGTCTTGCAGTCATTGTTACCATTGACTCTCATCATTCTCATGTCACATCTTGCATTTGCATAAATTTTCGATCATTCACGATCTCCTATATGCACCTCACACTTTCGATTGAGCAACATACTATCTCAGCATACTTTTAAGTCAGCTCTAATACAGACAACAAACAAAATGCTGTCAGCCTACAACATCGCAGCGCTAGCTACCATCTTATCAACAGTTTCAGCCATATCCGACATTGGCGTTCCCGGACCGTGGGCCCCCAACGACCCCCTCGTCAATATCTATAACACAGGAAAAGCTAACGTGTGCTACAAGGTCGAATTCAGCGCCGGCGCCTTCCCAACCCCAACGACGTGCGACTCCAGCCCTGGCTTCGTCGTCAAAGGTGGCCAATCAGTCGCCCTCCACACAGGCGCGGGCTTCAATGGCGGCATCACGGCAATAACGGATGGTGTCAAGGGCGCTCGTCATGAGATCAATTTTTTGACGGTGGGCAGTACGTGGTACGACGTCGACTATCAACTCGGAATGAGCGATAGCACACTCGGCCCATCGGACCACCGTCCTCGCAAAGTCGGCACCCAGCTGCTGCCCTCGGTTTCGGGCGAGCAGGATACGTTGGCGAAGGCTAATGCTGCGTGGCCGTCTGCGACAAACAAAGCGGAGCTGCTTCAGCACTCGGACTATATCCGACAAGCACCAGATGGCCATCTGACGCATGTCTATATGGACGGCGATGCGAGTGAGGACGTTGCGGAGTTCTTTCAGTTGACGGCTGGGTTTGCGGCGTATGTGGGCGCGGGCAGCGTGGCTGGTGTGGCAGTTTCGACTGGTACGATCCAGGGTGAGATGAACAAGGCTGCGGATGAGAAGAGTTGGGTTGTTGATACGCAGCAGATGGAGATTTTGGCGTATTAGGTTTCTTGGTTGATACTTTGGTTTGGTTTTTTGGAGTGAGTGTTTTTTTTCTCTTTCTTTATTCGACATAGGGCCGTCTGGAATGGTGCTTCGATTGTCATTCTTTTCTTGCCGATTCATGTCAATTTTCTTGGTTTGTTATGGCGATCTATATACATCATACATGAATATTTGTTTTTGTGGACTTTTTTGCCTTGTTGATATCGTGCCTATTAACTGATGACTCTCCTCGTAAAGTGACTATACCGCCCCGATCTATCCCAAAGTGGAGAAAGCTCAGTCCAGAGCAGACGAAGTTCGCTGAAGCCTGAGTAGAGGTGGAAGACGATGGAGTTCCTTTCGTTCCTGAACCTCCCTCACTCCCAGTCCCGAATTCCAATAGCTGCCTAAAAATGGGGATCGGAATGAACGCAAAGCAGAGGAAGGTGAATCGATTCAGCGTTTTTATCCGACGAAGCTTGTTCGTAAAGGCTCGGAGGGAAAGTCGGCCAATTTGACACCGATTTTGGAAGTCGTGAATGCCTATGTGGTAAAGCGTAGGCAGGAAGCCTTGGAATGAAAAACGTATGAGAAAAGGATCAAGGGCGTCCAGGTTTCGACGAGCAGAGACGGCAGTATATCGCAAGCCTTAATGATGTTTGAAGGAGCGATATAAATGGGGCGTTGAAAAAAAGTCCTCACCAGGTGTAGCCCATACTACAACCATATTTTGCGTACTTTACATGCGGAACTCCACGCTTAGTACAACCCATATAACCCAAAAACCGCCTCCTCTCACCAATTCCATGTCCTTGAACTTGCATTGAACACAGGCGGTTTCCACATCAACCTTTCCGGGTCGATCTTCCTCCTCACAATCCCCTTGGCCTTCTCCTTGGCCCTCGCCTTTTCCTTCGCTAGAAGAACTGCCTCGGTCAGCACAATCACATGGTTCCCTTTCGAGTACCTCAACATGTTCAGATTTTGCAAAGTATGCAGCACATCGTTCGTGGTCATCGCTGACACGGCGCCGATGTCCTCTACGCTGATATCGCCGCCTTTGCCGTCTGGCGAATTCTGGCGATGCTCGACCAGCACATCCGTCACTGTTTCCGCCCAGTAAGCGCGGTAACCCAGTAGACCCAGATCGGAGAGAGGCTTTTCGGGGGAGCCGAGTTTGCCTTCGCGTTTGGAAAGTTCGTAGCTGAATGCTATGAGCAGTTTGCCATAACCTTTACGTTGGTATTGTGGTAAAGTGAGGATGCACGCTACGTTGTAGCCTTCGGCAGATTCTTTCTCTTTGCTGAAGTAACCGACTAGATGGCAGCCGTATTTGTCGCGCGTTGTCATGCAATAGAAAAGAAAGGGGTCAACATCGTAGTAGAGTGTCTTGTGGTCGAGGAAGAGCTTGCTGAGAAGACAGAGATTGCGGCACCACCGGCGTTGACGACGGCCGTCGATCTCGAAAAAGGAAACGAAATCATCCCGGTAGATCTCATTACCTGGCGGATGAAGTAGCAGACATTTGGCACGATGGCGGGTGAATGTCTGTTTGGAAGCGTAGTAGCTGAGGCAGAATTCGCAGATGTAGACAGTGTCGGCTTCGGTGAATGTTGATGGGTAAGGGGAGAAGTACCAGGGTTCCATCTCGAAGGCACCCATTTGAATGTGGCCGAGATTTCGCACCCGGGAAATTTCGGTTTGGTTCTGAGTCATGCTTCCACCGGTGCGAAGCTTCTCGATTTCCTCTTCTCGTGAGAAAGCGATGGTGTGCTGGGGATTGGACGCTTTGGCAGCTGCCGCGGCATCTTGGATGTCCACGAGATCTAGCTCCGACTCTTCGCCTCTAGGGGTGCCGCTGGTGATCTCGGGGGCGATGACAGAAATGGAACCATCGCTACCCGGACGATTTTCCTTGCCGCCTACTAGCGATGGTCGAATTGGCTTGGCTTGGTTGCCGGTAGAAGGTGTGAGTTCAGGTGCTTCGGAATTCTTGCGGCTCGATGCTGCTGTTGTGGATGTACGCGGTCGTTTCTGGCACGCTGTAGATTTGGGCACAGTGGCGGACTTTGGAGGAGCTGCAGCTGTGGTTTTCTGAGACTTCTTCGCCGGAGCCTCTGGTTGCGGCCATTCGACTTCCTGAGAAAGGTCAAGCCGCGATGCAGGTACCCATTCTGGAATCTGTGAGACTCAAGATCACTTCCGCTGTAATGCTTCGACCTACCATCAAGACGTTTATTGAAGTCTTCGTAGTGGACGCTGGGCGTTGGTCAATATGGAACCGCCAGTCTGTAGGTAGCTATGAGTTTACTAATAGTTTGGTTCGCCTTTCCTGCTTTGGATGGACAGAATCTCTGCCTTGCGCTTCTCGCCATCCTTGATTTGTCAGTATCGCTTGCATTGTCCCATATCCCAAAAGGCATGACCGTGGAAAGTGCGTAGCAAGGAGTGGGTCGCAATCGTGTACATATTGACTCAAGATTTACCCTTTAAGAGCCCTCTGCGGCGCAAAGCCTTGTTTAGAAAGGAGAAGTTTCGTGGATATTCATAGTTCGAGTGATAAAGGTGGACGAACGAAGTAAATAGCCGACTCACTTTATTGACAAACGCCTTCACACCAATTCTAGACTTATCTTTAGCAAAATTCTGCGACCCAAAGAGGTGTATGTGTATCCTGAGTCGACACTTGCCTTAGTGTGTGAATTGTTGCGATTCCCTTTTCGACAGCATCAGGCGTCCCAATGCGATCTTGCGAGCCATCTCTGGGGATCATCGTTGTCGCAAAGCTTTACAATGTCACCTGGTGAATTTTAGAGATGAGAAATTCGTGATGCGAATGTTGGTGGATGGGTATGCACGATGGAGGAGAAGGCGTTTTAGGGTAGGATCTTAGGGACGCTTCAAGCTTGATAAGGCTGAGTCAGTCCCTGGACCACCCTTTCTCGCCTTCTAACTTCAGATAGTCATGGGATGTACGCGGATTTCATATCCTCAACGTAAAGTTGGAACACATGTCTGCCCTTTATATATCCTTTCAATGCTATTGATCACATGACTTCGCCACACGCCTTGCTTAATCCGATGCTCATTCGTCAATGCCGCCCAACTCCTCGCTCCAGCAAACAAGGGTATCGCTTTTAATATCCCCCCCAACCAGTCGCCATAACGTCGCCTTGCCCATTGGAACGATGAGTAGTACCGTTGTGCGAACCCTCGTGACCGTTCTGCTCCGGGCCGTAGCCAAGTTCGATTCGCTTTGGAAGGTGTTCCTTTTTGGCTTCGATAGCTTTTTGATTGGCCCACGAGCGGTGATTGACAAGATCATACAGGGTAGCTTTGGTGCGCTCACCCTGACTAGCTAGGATTGCTTGATTGACGCGTTGACTGACTTGTTGGCGGAGTGCTGGCTCGAGTAAAGCTGCTAGAGGTGGGGCAAGGTTGTTGGGGTCAAAGATCAAGAGGGCCATGGTGCGCTCAAGATCCTCTAGGAATTGGGGATTTGTTGGCGCACGGGGTGCGAGATGTGTGGTTGCAAATGTGAGAGCTGGGTAGATGTCGCCGTCCTCAGTGGCTATGGCGGTGCGAATGAGCTCGATCAGTTGCAGCCGTAGCAGTGAGAAGTGTAGTGATGTATCTTTATCAAGGAGCTTGCGACACGTGTCAGCAACATTCATGTGCAAATTTTGTGTGCGGGAAGTGAACAAAACATATGGGCATTGCTCAGACTGAAGACTGAAGTAGTTTGAGTTGTTTTCTCATCAACACCCCGAAGGGTCTATGAGTGGTGCATGAACAAAATATAATCATAGCAATGGAGTATGGCGGTAGGACGAAGGTAGTGATAGAGCAGTGTGATCTTACCTGAGGATTGAGCTCGTTAATCTGCTCGATCGCTGATTGGATATCTCCCTTGTTGATAGCTTCCCGAATGTCCACACGCTCTTGCACGGACTCGACGTCCAGCATCGGTGCTATATTTGCTTCATGTGCGAACTTCTGGGCAGCAGAAGGGTATCCTTCACTGATAAGATAGTCCATGATGACTGCATTGAGGTCGCTGTCAAACACGTTCAGGTCAGCTTGGAGGTCCCAGATTCCGCTGCATCAAAGCAGCATCAAAGACATTTCACGTGTTGGAAATTGGTAAAGCATCAGAAGAACAAGTTTGTTTGAGTTTTCCGCATGAAAATTCGGAGAGATTCCCAACTTGAATTATAAAGCATCATGTTGAAGAGAAGGGAACTTAAGTCAAGCCCCGGGGATAGCGCCAGAGGATGGCTGGGGACGGCTGGCGCCTGGCTTCATGGGAGTGAATATGCTTACCTCTTTGACAGCTTGACCTCGTCCATGTCATCATCGAAGAGATGTCGAGAAGGGGTGGCAGTGGATGTGGTGGAGGAAGCCTGTGCGGTTGTCAGTCTTCGCTATGCACGCTCTCTTCATTCTCTACATACCATGGCCACTCGCCTCGACGCAGATATTATAGCATGTCTCGGAATCCCACTCCGGATAATATCAGAGGTGCGGGAAGCTGACATCGAAACACTGTAAAAGAAAGTTGAGAAGGAAGCTGCCATGGAGTAGTCCCACATGATTTGTGCTTCCACGGGTAGGGCTGATGTTTTTTCAGGACTAGTTCCTTTTTGGACTTCCCCTTGTCCCCCGAGTCCCTCGCGTTTGGCTTGCACGGCTTGATATTGACAATTCCTACAAGAAAACACCGTATGCCAGTGAGCACGATAGAAAACATGGCACATTACCTGCGAAGCTGTAGATTTTGACGCGAAGTTGAACGCCGCATTCTCCTCCAGCTTCCCGTTCTCTTCGTTTGATACTGAGCCTCTCTGTCATGGAGAGGGGACATTATTCGCCGCCATGGGCAGACACAAGTATCATTGGCGTTGCTGGCAGCTCGGGCTCTGGTAAAACCTCTTTAGCAGTAGAAATTGTGTCCTCTCTAAACTTGCCTTGGGTCGTTATCCTCTCGATGGTAGGGAAAACCGACGAACTTGCTTTCCATTGCTCATTTTCGAATGTAGGACTCCTTCTATAAAGTGCTGGATCCGCAGCAACACATGCTAGCGCACAGAAATGAGTATGACTTTGATTCGCCAAGTTCAATCGATTTTGATATCCTGGTAGAGCGTCTAGAAGACCTGAAGGCTGGGTAGCTACTATCCCGTTGCTTCTAATGATCGTAAATTAACGGATGTTGAGGCGTCGAGCAGAGATACCTATCTACTCATTCGAATCCCATCAAAGACAGGCAAAAACCACGTCGATTTACTCACCTCACGTCTTGATACTGGAAGGCATCTTTGCTTTGTATGATCAACGGGTTTTAGATCTTTTGGATATGAAGATCTTCGCAGACGCGGATGCAGACGTCTGCCTTGCTCGAAGGAGTATGTTTGAACCTGTCCGACATCCCTTGGCGGCTCGGAAGCTGATGCTAAGTCAAAGCAAGTTACACGTGATGTCAGGGAACGCGGACGAGACATTGAGGGTTGTATCAAGCAGTGGATGTCATTTGTAAAACCAAACTTCGAACGTTATGTTGAGCCACAGCGGAAAGTCGCTGGTGAGATGATTGACCCACCGCAACCATTCAATGAGGCTAAAGACAGTTACCAGATATCATAGTACCTCGCGGAATAGAGAATCGTGTTGCTATAGAGATGGTGGTGGAGCATGTCAAGCGTAAGCTCATTGAAAAGTCGAGAAAGCACCAGGAAGACCTGCAAAGACTGGGTCGGCAAGTCGAAGACGATCCATTGTCCGAGAACGTCTTGCTCCTCAAGCAGACCAGACAGATTGTGGGCATGAGCACAATTATTCAGAATCCTATGACGCAGGAGGTGGATTTCACATTTTATTTTGACAGAATTTCTAGCCTTCTGGTTGAAAGAGCAATGGAAAACCTCCACTTTCTCCCATTGGAAGTCTCAACGCCTCAAGGCAATAAGTACCAAGGCCTGCAAATGGCTGGTGAAGTCAGTGCAGTTGTCATACTCCGTGGTGGCTCTTGCCTCGAAACAGGCCTCCGACGAGTCATACCCGAATGTAAGAGCGGTCGTGTTCTGATACAAACGAACTATCGGACAGGCGAGCCTGAGTTGCATTACTTGCATTTACCCACCGACATAGCATCTCACGCCGGTGTGCTACTTCTGGATCCACAAATGAGCAGTGGTGGTGCGGCACTGATGGCTGTGAGGGTGCTGGTGGATCATGGAGTCCCGGAGGAGAGAGTCGTCTTTGTCACGTACTTTGCTGGCAGGATGGGAGTCAACCGGTTGACTAATGTCTTTCCGAAGGTCAAGGTTGTGGTGTGTAGGATTGTCGAAGATTTTCAGGAGAGATGGATAGAAAAAAGATATTTTGGTTGTTAGGTATGTATGCAAGTCTGGCTGCTAGGTACAAATGCAGATCTTGGGCAAAATTTGATACACGTTGATTACTGAATAAGAGTAGGGATGTTATCTTACTCATCTAAAAGCGAATTATAACATTGCCTTAGACCTTGGGTGAGGGAAGGACACAGTTTCAACTTTTGATTGGGTTCCTTAGCTACCCATACCACTTTCAGGCCTCGAGCAGCTTCTTGGACTCCCATCAAGAATCACCTTTCCCTTGGGATTCTGTGACTCAACTTCCTATATTCCACCTCCATGTCCATATCTTGGCCAGCGGTCTCAAGGACCACGCCATACTCAACAATCCTACACCCCCGTCTCCGAGCGAGTGACCGTCTTCAAGCGCATGTCCAGCTTCGACTATGCTATTGTCAGCAACCAATACTCCATGGTCCATCAAGTTGCCGCTCTGAATCATGTATCGTCGCATATCTCCTCCTCAGTAAACTATATGTGGCCGAGGGTTGGTACCAAAAGTCGTTGCCGACTCTCTCCCGCCTAATTCCGGTAGAAAGTCGGCAACGACTTTTGGTACCGACCCTCGGGCTACACGCGTTCAGAACGAATGTGCTCTCTTTGATTGTCGGACCGTCACGCGTCTCTGCTGTAATGGTGCTGAAAGAGGTAAAACAGATTCCAGACATGAATCCTAGACCGTGATGCATTTCAGCTTAAAAGGTAGCAAGAGAAAGTGGTGTTGAGAGTATATATTCAGACAGCTGTGGCAAAATCAGGCATTCTAACGTACCTAGATGGTGGCTGGAAGCTATATCAAAGAGGCTATGTCTTTAATTAATGAGAGCGTGACTCAGTAGTAGCGTACGCTTCCTGGAGTTGAGAACAGATGGAGGTTGATGTGTAGTAGATCGAGGAGACGTTCGACTATAGAGGGTCAGATGATCCTAGATGGGTCAGACCCTGGCGGACGATTCCAAACACGTGCAGCCCTCGGCAGCAAGGCAAAGTCAGATTACCCAATTAGAGTAATGTTACTCGATCATTTTGGTGCAATCTTGAGCGCTAGTGACAGTCTGTTGTCAAGAGAATGTGGCCTACTTAATTAATCCTGATGCAAAAAGCGTCAAATGTGGGTATCCATCTTGCCAAATTAGTAATTTTCAAACTTAGGCTGAGGGTTAATGTGGCCATTTGCAACCTTGATACTTGTTCAAGAAGACCGAACACTCCATTTCGTCCGTAAGTGAGAACTGTTCAGTATGTAGGCCAGATTCGCAATTTCAGGCACGATCCTCATGCCTCCGCGATCTGGATGATCACAAGAAAAAGAGAAGGTCTCTGTTAACCACCTTTGCGTAGTCCGAGTCTCGCTGGATTGTGTCCTGGATATATGGCCCAGAGAAAAGCCCACCAAGCTGCAAGCAATTTACCGTTGATCGATCACTGATCATTGCTATGTACATTGAGCGCTATCTCGTCACTTCGTTGGTATCTTCTTCAGCTTCTTCGCGCTGTGCATGAAGTTGTTCGCATATGCCTTCGGTACCATCCTTCTCTCGTTCGGCTCTTGAACAAAATATTCGTACCCCTGCTTTTCCGCAAAGTGGATAGCATCCTCTCTTGATTTGAAATTGAGATGTGTGCCCTGAAGATAATCCGCCGTTGATTGCCATCCCATCAGAGGGTTCTCCCATCGATGTCCTTTCTGTAGTATATCCCAATCCATTCGCCAGTGATGACCATGCCAGTCTCCAGATTGCGTGGCTGTCTTTGCTGGTCGATATATCCTGCAGCCGCGTGTGTAAGCCACGATCCTCATGCTTTTCAATGAGGATATAGGCTCACCGAACTGTGCGGGCTTGTAGGTCAACGGGAGCTCCAGAGAGTACCGCGGCAGGCAAAGCTTCCCCAGGCTCGCTACCGTCCATTACCCGCTTTGGGACAGGGGAGAATTGGCTGCTTAATGTTCAGCATTGCACCTCCGAGAATTATATGCGTACTCACGATGTTCCATGATCAATGGGGGCTTTGTAGTGTGGCCGATGATCAACCATACCCTCTGTGGGGCCTTCTTGTCTGATCATCTGCGAATCGCCCGGAGTTGGGGCTGGAGGCGTCGAGGCATCGGATTTCGGCGCTGGTTGGACGGATCTATCCTGGTACTCGTCGCTGGACGTTTTGCTTGCATATCTGACACTGATCGGCGGCAAATGCTTACATCTTGCTGTGTTGACTTGCAAGAGCCGACCAGCAAGCTGCGGTCGTAGCAAAGGCATCATTGCCCAATGGTATGTGCCGTCACGGGCTGACCTGGTGTCGTGGTCGTCGGCGGTAGATCATTCTGTCACCACGCTAGCGCGGAGCAGCTCCATCGCCAAGAACACTGATCGCGGACGGTGGCAGCGTCTCCTTCTCACACAACAACTGCCATCAATTGCCATTGGTCTCTTTAGGTGAGCATTATCTCGTCATGTGTGCAAGTGTTCGATCAAAGACTAATCTTGACCGACTTCCAGGTTGCAGGACTCTCTTCAAGATGAGCTTCATCGCCCGGCGTGGTCTCTCGACTTTGGTCCCTCCGAAGGTACGGCTCTTCATATATTGAAGGGGTGGTTTCGCTGATCATCGCTATAGGTTGCATCGCCATCTGTGAGTCCTTACCTCCATCGCTCTCACCATCTGTGCAGCTGGATGTCCACCCCGGCCATAAATGAAGCGCTTTGCAACCTCAATTTGTCCACCCGGAAGGCGGAAATGCAGCTCATCTGACACTGTGCTTACCAGGCTATCGGTGGCGCTCAAGATGCCGCACGTATGCAGCGGGTCGTGAGCTTTTACGAAAAGCTACCCAGAGGCCCAGCACCGGAACACGCAGCGAAGGGGCTGTTGGGGAGATATCAGGCTCGCTATTTCGGAAAAAACCCTTCTGCTACTCGTTAGTATCCTACAACTAGGCCTTATACAGTGCGCCCGATACGTCTTTCCAGCTGACAAGAAGTAATGTAGCCATCATTCACGTCATCGGCTTCCTTTTACTCCTCGGATATGGCAACAACTACTACTTCCATCTCCGTATGTAAATCACATTCCTTAGAAACATAATCACATGGAGTCTCATTATGTGTCACAGGACACCACAAGAACAACGCGCACTAGTTGCAGACTGCATGAATGAATAGAAGGGTCTCGATGTACATATACTGGTCAAAAGCTTTGACACGCATCCGAAGCTGTCCCGTCCCACAAGCCGTATTTTATGCCTGAAACAGAAGCAATGTGAAGGTCTCCATCTATGTCTGTTGCTCTCGACCATTCTTTGCAGGTCTCGAATTTCAAAGCATCTTAGGTCTCAACGAAAAGTCCTTATTCTACGTTACCATATGATTGGCTTAGAACTCATCGAATCGTAGGACCCTATAATCTAGAAGTGATGCTGCTGCTCGTGGCATATGCCTTTTTCGCTCCAATTGGTCAGCCCTATGAGCATGGATTCTTTTCGGTTTCGCGGGGTCTCCACCACTAAACTCTTCAATCTCGACACCAACCCTGGTCCAGCATGCAATGGCTAACGGGGTTGCTCCAGGGATGGAGCTCAAAAATCTTTCCAGCAATTGGAAGAAGCTCCAGGAAAGATTAGCGAACGATACGTCAAAGCCTCCGAAACGAAAAGCAGCTGAGGTCCTACAGCCACAACATAACGGCGTGAAACACCGTAAACTTGAACCGATATCCCGAAAGCAAGACTATTCAAAGGAAGAAGCTGGTCCTGAATCGAAGAAGATGGGATTGAGTTGGTCAAGCACTAAGAAAGATGCACCGTCAGCCTCGTTAGCCCTCTGGGCCGAAGACAATGATATCCCTGCAAAAGACCTTGCAGCCGCCTACGGTACTTCCCTGAAGAGTACATCCATGCCAGATGCGAAAAGCACAGTGGACAAGATCAATGAAGGTCTTTCGCCCACAGTTGAAGCCGGCAAATACATAGCCATTGATTGCGAGATGGTTGGTGTTGGACCAACTCCAGATACTGACTCCGCCCTCGCTCGCGTGTCGATCGTTAATTACCACGGCCATCAGCTCTACGACTCCTTTGTGCTACCTAAGGAGGCCATCACAGACTATCGCACGTTCGTGTCTGGGATAACCCATGAGCTCCTTCAGGATGCGCGCACCCTCGAAGACGTCCAGGCAGATGTCGCAAAGTTGCTGGATGGGAGAATACTCATAGGGCACGCAATCAAAAACGATTTGGCAGCGCTTTTACTGGGACACTCAAAGAGGAACATCAGGGATACGAGTAGGTATCCGGCATACAGAGCACTAGCAGGTGGAAAAACGCCGGGCCTGAAGAAATTGGCACGTCAGGTTCTCGGAGTGGATATACAAGGTGGGGAGCACTCGAGTATCGAAGATGCGCGGGCGACGATGTTATTGTTTCGAAGGGAAAAGGAGGGCTTCGAGAGCGAGCATCTGAAGAAATGGGGACCGGATCATAGGAGGCAGGATCGAACAGCAAATGACGAGGTCGATGAAGGGAATGGCAGGGAAAGGAAGAACCGAAGGAAGAAGAAGGCTAGGAGATGATGATTGTGCTCTGTTTGAGAAGGACCACATCTATATGCTCTCGGAAATCAACGCCCTCTTAGGGATCATCGAGGAGGCGGAAACCGAACTTTGCTCGCTCAAGTCGCTGGAAAACCCCTAATTCTATAAATGAAGCCTTGATTACCACGGGTCGAGACTTTAAGTCGGTCTATAACGGAATATCCTCGAGCATCTCTGCGGCGCCCTCTCGCCCTACAGTGATGATCACATCGCCGAGGGTCTTCGTATTGAAACCTGCTTCGCAGTACGTGAAATAGTACTGCATCGAAGATCAGCAGGCCGAAGATGTACGCGAGAACGAAAACGACTTACCTCCCATTTCCGTCTGAAGAGATCCACATCTTTCTGCTTCATCCCTTTGTGCTCCTTCATCAACGCTGGCCGAATCTCGCTGTCGAATTGGGTGTTGAATTTCTCCCTCCACAATCGCAACGTCTTTGCATAGTGCCCCCCAATGTTTAGTATAGTGTCGACCACTAAGGTACCTTTCGACCCCCGTGCAATGCTTCCAACCAATTGGCTGACCGTCGGCAAATGACCTCCAGGAAAGATATACTTCCGTATGAAGTCTTGACCTTTTGAGTATGCTTCGTATCTGGTCTCGGGCATAGTGATGCATTGAAACACAGCGATCCCGCCTTCAGGCTTCATCAACCGATTGATACAATCAAAATATTGGTCTAGATACTCGCGGCCAACGGCTTCTAGCATCTCGATGCTGACTACCTTGTCGTACAAACCTTCTCTGGGCGTCGGAAGGGCTCGATAATCGCAAAGCAGCACCTCGATATTCTCTGTGTATCCTGCAGCTGCTATTCGCTCCTCTGCTAATTCTTTCTGCTCTCGACTCAAGGTCAGACTTGTGATCCTGCAGCCTGTTCTTCGGACCGCTTGGATCGCAAAGCTTCCCCATCCTGTCCCAATCTCGAGAACGTGGTCCGAGGACTTGATCTTTGCAGCATCAATGAAATACTGAAGCTTGGTTTCTTGTGCGCTCTCGAGGCTCTCATGCTGAGATTTGGGATCTGACAATGGCTGCCAAATCGGACAAGAATAGGTCATGTCATCTGAGAGGAAAGCAGCGAACATTGCATTGCTGATGTCGTAATGAGCCGAGACATTCAATTGGGAATTGGCGATGGTGTTTGTGCTCCGGGCGAGACCAGTGACGGTCGAAGCGAGAGAAGAGGTAAGGGTTGTTGCATTCGACAATTGGGCGCGATTGAGGATAAAGACCTGGCACCATCAGTAAACAGCCGACAATCGGGGTGCTATCAAGGCCAGCATACCCGAAAGAAAGCCACGAGATCTGGACACGATATTTCGCCGAGCATATAGCTCTCGGCAAAGCCCTGGACGATTACACTCTCAGCCCTCGCTCCTGTGTCCACGACAGCCTAGCATGTCGGGCGCCTCGCAGAAGCAGGACCAATTCACCCACCATATCAGCAAACAAGATTGCCCGCACCCAGAATGCCTCTTTGAGCACCTTCAACTCCGTCCTTGGAGAGCCATCTTTTATGCCGGGATGCCCACAAATTGTCACCGTTCCATCGCTATCTGTGACGACCAATTGCCCGATTTCGATGCGATTGAGCAAGCCTAATACGGTGGAGCGTGAAAGTTGCACGAAGGGGGCCCAGGTCAAGGAGCCCAGATAGGTGCGCAGGGGAGCAAGCGAACGGGTGAGGATAGCCATTGCTTCCAGGCGTGCGGTCTCTTCTCTCGTCTCTTCTATCAGGAGCGACACCGGACTTGCTTGCTGCAAAGAGGAGAGATAAGTCGGGTGAATGTGCTGCTGGCGTATGCACACTTGCAGCGCAATTAATGCAGTTAGAAGCTGACAGGAGTACGTGATTGTACACGCCCCAAGCGGTGAAGCTGTCAACTTTTCCCAACCAAAATGGGCAAATTCAGGTACATGAAATGGGCCCAGAAGTATTGACAGCCCAAATATGCACTATTGAATGGTGGGGATCGGAGGCCGGAGTTTGGTCGTAATCGTATTGAGAAATGACATCCCCCTCATCCCGCTTTGCCCTGTCGAGGAAGAGGCACAGTTGTACGCAGTAGGGCCTATGGGCCTCCACACCCGCTCTAACAGGGCCGGGTGGCCAGCGGTTCAATTTGGGAGAACTCTCCAACTCTCTTATTCTTTCGACATTCAGAAAGACAGCAACAACGAAATGTGGGAATTTCGAAGATTTGGGGCCGCGGACTCTGCTCCGTCTTACGATTAGAGCCTCAATCTGTGCCTGGCGATCGGATCTGATAAGGAATTCCAATTGATCGCTTGTTCTAGGTCTTCCATCGTCAATCGTGAGATTGAATCGAAGATGAGCAACGCTACCAAAGGATTATGCAACTCTACTGTGGGCTCATGGCGAGCGTATGGTATCTGCGCCATGAGGTTATGTCTGCACAAGTGGTCATAGATCATTACTGCTTTGGTGGATACATGTATGGTTATAGGCGAAATATGCAGGAATTAATCTCTACATAAATTTGGAAACCTTAGGAACCTGAGACGCAGCAGCCCTGGTGCACTCTGGCTTACTCTAGGCCTTTCTGCTACAACTCCCGTTCCTCCTGTGCATAATCCATTCGAGGATGAAGAGGGAAACGACAACATTTTTGGATGTTGCTCGCTTCGCTCGCTTCTTTTCTGTGTGCTCTCGCAGCGCCTCTTGACCGCTATTCTAAGTAGTGATACTTTACCGCTACGGATAAAAAACGCTTCCGGCGCGTCGCGTCTTTCTGCTGATCTTGACTTACCTAGTCTTACCCATTCAATATCGCCATTCAATATGCTCAAAGTCTCCTTGTCCCAGGCTGAAGCTTCGGCGAAATGTACACCAAATCTTCTGCCATGCCGCATCAACCATGACGGACCTGTCAACGCTTCGGCAGAATACTGGGCTCCAGAAGATGACAAAGGCAAGAGAATTCAGGGAATTAGGGAGCGCACAGTCAGTCATGGAGCTAATAAATGATAGACGGAAACTCAGAAGCATATTTCCGTGGAAGGAAGCTGAAAGGAAGAAGCTTGAAGGTGCCGGAAGGTTACAAGGGCATTATCATCAAAGAAGCTGCGAAGGAGGACGATGGCGCAGAGGATGCTCGTAGGCAGAATCAAGAGGGCGAAGGGGACAATGAAGAAGATGAGGAAAAAGACACAGAACTTCACGAGATAGGCTCGTTCGATGAAGTGATGCTCTGGGGTCACGAGAGCATGGTCGAAGAAGACGATGCATTTTCCAAAGGCATGGGCGAATGGATCGGGTTTGCAGAAGCGGTAAGCCCACTCCAAGGCCCAGGGAGTGGATGTGAGGTCTTGCTGACTCGGTGAATGGTCAGATGCATACACCAGGGCAGCGTGATGGATAGATAATGCTGCACCCGATCGAAGCAGAGGTTCTCTGGGATCTAAAGGGCGGAGCCAGATCGAGATCATTGCCTCATGTTATGGATGGTAGGCTGGATCTGACATCGAGTGGGGCACATAGACGTGCTGTGAGACTGGTTCTGAGTCCCAGCCAGCCGCTGTGCTCGCGAGATTTATATTTTGGAAGTCTGAAGGTAAGTCTGTGGAGCAACATAGCGTATGTTGACACTGAGTACTGTGACATGTCGAGAATTCCCATGAGCAGGGGAATCATGTAGGAAGAAGCTGAAAGCTTGACGTAGGGTACTGATGGTGGTATAATGATACTCATGTTATTCTTGACAATCAGTCATGATAGAACAGACTCAGTGATACTCGGACGGATATACGTCTTATATCTATCTGGCACTTACACTTGATGCTAAACATGAACCGGGAATACACTTTGTCCATCTGATCAAAATATGAGAGTCCATTCCGACTTCAAGTCAGTATTGGGATGATAGTCGGCTATTCAATGGCTACTTCAGCATACTCGGCTGATTCGGTTGGCAATGCAAAAACGAATGGCATGTGCTAATAATGCAATAGTTAGTGTTGCTGATGGAGAAAAAAGTAGGTCGCGCCCAGATTCGAACTGGGGTTGTTCGGAGACCGCGTAATCAGAACCGAAAGTGATAGGCCTCTACACTACGGGGAGTCAGACGTTGCGTTGGGGAAGGATTTTTAGTCTGGAAATTACATACCTACGCAACCCTCGGCGAAGAACCAGTCTTATTTGTGTATATATAAGAGATCCCATCACGCTGTGAAGTTTGAAGCTTCCTGTTTTGGCATTCATTAAGGGCTTGGCTATTTATAGATATATAATGGAGGTCGAATTGTCAGATGCTAATCTTGGAACCCAATCACCAAAGTAATGAGCTCTTTCATGTTTGGTTAGTATGATTTACATAGAGTACTAATTCCACAGGATGTGAGATTTATGTAGCGATGGATGTTATCACGCATGATGCATAGGCTGAACATCTTCATGAATGAATGACGAATGACCATGTCTGATCAACATGACATGTAAGGGCAGATTAGCGTTCTACCAAATTTGGAGTCACCGTGAATTCGGCCAAATCAATATCTACTGGAGAAAGTGCCTTTAAAAGTCCCTGAGTCTCTCATGGGATTTGCTACTGTCTATGTGCAACTAGCCACATTCCGTCACCCTCTAGCCGGTCTCTTAGTAATTCATCATGTCTAAGTCGCAGTCAGTGACACCATCTCAATATGGTCAGCATATGGCTAGACTCACCTCTTCCGAAAAAAGCTCTCTTGCTCCAGTCCATGGCCAAGAGTAGCCTTGTCCTAAAACTCACACTTTGCGCGAAGTATACGCTTCTCCATAAGTAGACTGCCATCAAGCCCCCGCTGAAACTTAGTCCATTGATGTCGAAGACCGCCGAATTGCCAATGTAAGCCAGACTACCCAGATGATGATACTCAAAAGCTTTGTATACAGCATCATCCAGATCGCCATAGTCGACCTCGTTAGCCGTCATGCCGGGTGCAGCCTGCGCTAGCTTATTGAGCTTGCGCCCAAGATACTGTCCTTGCTGGTCGGCACGTTGGGCTGTGGCTGGAAGAGAAGTCAATTTCGAATCGATCTGGACCAGCAATTCATGCAGCTCGTTGAAGTCTAGAGTCCCGCTGTGGTCTTCGTCATACTGCTCGAACAATTTGTCCAACCGTCGGAGATGGTCCGAAGCCTGAGGAAAGCGTTTCTTCACCCGCTGAGCTACACCGCGCCATTCCGCAAACGAGATCTGCATTTTCTCCAGGTCTCTGCCCTTTTCCCAAGCCGAATGGCGTAGGAAGTGGACCAGATGGTCAGCAACGTTGTTTTGTACCGTTGAACAGTCACCAATGGCGTAGACAGAGCCCAGCGGGGCGCCGTTAAGACGGAGATGCGTGTCGGTCTCTAAAGCGTGTTTATTGGTTTGGACATCGATCTTGTCAGCTATGCGCTTACAAAGATCGGTTTGAGAAACTCCTGTTGACCAGAGACAGAACCCCATAGGGAGTTCTTTATTAACCGTCTCACCACTTTCATCCTTCTGAGCAAAGAGAATCTTGTCCTTCTGCACCTCCTTAACTCTAGAGTTCGTTAAGACCTCCACTTGATCATGTGCGAATCGGGCTTCCGCAAATCTTGACAAAACCTCATCGTAAGTATTCAAAATGTGGCCTCTGCTTTGTATGACATGCACGGAGATTTCATTCCTGAGTATCTTCGGGAATGATCGACCCATGTCTTCGTTCAACATGTCAAAGAGCTCCGCTGCAAACTCTACTCCGGTGGGCCCTCCACCACTGACGACAAATGAGAGAAGGCGACGCCGTTCTTCGTCCGATGTCGTTGGTAGGCAAGCATCCTCAAGGTTCTGCACCACTTTATTCCTTATCAGTCGAGCGTCTTCGATATCTTTGAGAAAGTGGCAATTCTCGAGCCCTTTGACACCGTGAGGGTTGGTAGTGGCCCCTTCCCTTCATGTCAGCCCGAAGTCCATCAACGCGCACGGGAACTCTCTCACCAACACCCAGCACTAATTTGTCATAGGGAAGGTAGAAGCGGGACACCTCTCCCTTGGAATTTGTTTGGGCTACCTCCAGCAGCTTCTCGGACAGTTCCACGTCAACGGCCTCGGCTTTCAAGAAGTGACCCCTCGCTCGCTGGACAATTCGGCGAATAGGCTCTACTAATGATCGTAGTTCCAATGTCCCGACGGTAGCTGAAGGTAGCATGGGAGTGAACAGAAAATAGTTGACAGGAGATACAACGGTGACATGGTAGGCCTCGGGATTCAGCACCTTCAACAGTGCTACGCTACCCCACCCGCTGCCCAGTATAACAAGTTTGGGCTTATGCTTTGTTCTTGAATTTTCGGGGCAGTCGTCGTCGTCGACAAGCACCTCTGCTATTGGTAGATTCTTCGGGCCTCCTCTTCTTGGTTGTAATGCATGCTCCGACACAGGTATATCTGTATATGAAAGATCTTCCCGGTATGTTGATGCATCGTATACGAAGAATGCTAAGACTAGGCCGCTACTGACCAAGAGAAAGCCTCCAGCGTAGGCGAAAAGGCGGTAGACGAAGCGGAAAACCGGCCCGCGATGATGAGGTAGTGGGTTTGTGGAGATTGATCGGGTGTGGTTGTAGGGTATGGGCGATTGTATGAAACTGCTCCCCGACTTCTGATTGCAGCGCTCAAGCTTGCGCCGCTTGAAAATCCGCAGATCATGGTCACTTGACAAGTGTCTTCGAGTAATCACACTGCTTGGAGATAGTGATAATTGAGCGCTCGATGTTTGGGGCAAGGTCAGTAGCCGGGCAAAGACCTTTGTCGACCCATTGCGCATCATGGCAATTGGAAGGGATTTGTGCTCAAGAGGTCATGGCTGAAAATAGCCCTTGTATGCGCAAGAAGCAAACAGTGTAAGATGAGGATATCAGGATTCAGGAACAGCGCCTTATCGAAAGACTGGCGTCATATCTTTGCTTCCAATTGCCAAGACTTCGTGCGGCATAATTCCGCTGGGTATCAGTCATGGAGTGCCCTCGTGCATGGTTAGCCCAGCGAGCCCAGCAAGAACCGCACACTTACTGGAGTTGGGATCTGCGGTGATGGCTAAGCGTAAGTCGGGCTCAGATGATGATAGCCCTCACGGAAAAAGGCAAAAAATCACCAAGCAGGCGGTACCTCAACAAGAAATCTTCAAATTCCAAACATCAAAAGATCTCCAACAACTACTAGCTTTTGAGCAAGATGCTGGACCTCATGTTAGGCAAAGTAGAAACCCAAAATCCCCCAACATCTTTCGAGAATTCCGAGCTAAATTCGCCGAAAGGGTATCTATCGTTCAAGTCATTTTTGGACTCGATTGCCTACGGTAAAGAAAGCGACGAGCGATCTGCTAGGCGCGCGATACTCCTAGAATACCTACAGTCTCAAGCAGCCAATGAACGCGAAGCTCCTTCCACGCATCCGGTGGACATTGTAAAAACATGGCATTTTGCAGCGCAAGCAAATGTCGAGAGTCTCTTTTCCTCACTCGCTGCTGTGCTTGCTTTACTCCTCAAGACAATTTCAACCCTGGTTGAATTTCGCGACTGCGGGAATCACTTGTGCAAGTTTCTTTTACAAGATGATCAAATTAAGCTGTTCGACAGAGGCTTAAGTGCCAACTCAGCAAAGGAGCACCTAATATCGCCGTGTTTACGCCTCTTGACCGAGATTGTATCGTATGATGGTGGTCATTCTGCTCGCATTGTTTTCCGCCAACGAGAGATAGCATTCAAGCGGCTCGAAATCTTTTTAGCTATGCGAAAAGGCTTCATTGGGGAAGGAGCTGAGGGTCGGCAAAGGCCTTCTATCAGGAATAATGCTCTACGATACTTATACGCTAATCTAAGGCTGCAAGCGCCTGCTGCAAAGATACACTTATTAACTAATGGCAAGGTTGTACGTGCGGTCTTCGAAGGTATTTCTGAAGACTCGCCCACTGTGATCTTCGAGCTTCTTAAGGTCCTGAAGAAAGACGTCGCTTCCGACAGCGCTCTGCCTCATACTGCAAAAAGCCGATTCTTCAACGAATGGGCTCTAGGCCGTCTCGCCACCCTTTATAGATATGCGGAAGGCGATGTTGTCGCCGAAGGACGTGTAAATGTTCACCAAGTGGCCCACGAATTTTTGTTGTACCTTTGTACCTCTCCAGGTCACGGAGTATTAGGCGCCCAGGAAGAGCGTAACAGCGAAAGCGAAAATGGCAAACCTGAAGATCGTTCGGAAACTGAGCTCGTGTTTGGACATAGCTTTCGCAAGGATGATCAGCCCACAGGCAAAAACATAAAGCTTGCTTTGTTTCTACAGAGCCTTCGACCCTACGCCAGTGTGCTGCAAAGTGAGCTGATACTGGCCGTATTCAAGACCGCACCTGTGATGGTGTCCGATTACTTTGCCAGGAAAAAAACATTTTCATTCGATCCCAAAGCAACGGCTACTTGGATCGGTTACTCATCCTTCTTGCTTGCAACCGTGAAGCTCCCCCTACCTAGAATATTTGCAGTCTCCAACGTCAATAAATGGGCCCCACCTCCATACAGCAAGGTTATCGATAGCATCATGCCGGATCCACTGACTCAGAAAGTCATGACTCGGTGTCTGAATCAGAGCACGGATTTGATAAAGTTTCTTTCTACCAAGCTACTTACTGCGGCTTTCGAAAAGCTTGCTGAAGTCCTTCGGATATACAGAGGCAGACATGGTCATAGAGATCAGAACCGCGACCCCAGTAGCTGGGACCAAGCTGCTTTAGAAATCATCACTGAGTTCTGTAGCCGTATCCCAGATATTGAGCATGTTATTGCGCAGCTTCGAGGTTGCTCCTCCGAAAGCGCTGTGCTACGAGAATGTCTCACCCGTCTTCTGCTGCTCTATTATGTGGTGATCCCTCAGGTAGCCTTGGAAGCGAAATTTGACGTATCAATTGCGCTGTCGGGTGCCCTTCAGGGTGATAGTCCGGATGTTGGGAGCCAGGCGAAGAATGGCGTACGGATCCTTGAGCTGAATCATATACTCGATATCGCGAAGCGTTCGCCTAATATACAATGGTGGCATAAATCAGGTGCGAAAGCGTTCTCATCATGGGGGTTTCAACTAACAGAATTGACAGAACAGATGTGGCTCTCACCATTCACTACGCTCCTCAAGCTGTATGTCGACCGCAGGCAAGTCCACACTGATTCTCGGCAGTTGAGGACGCTACTTGTTTCTGTCGTTCAAGAACATCAATTCCTGGACTTCAGTGACGGTATGCTTTCTTTAGACGTTCTGGTTCTCACCCTGCAGGATAGCGACCAGTGGAAAGCCTCGAACACAGTATTTGAGTTTCTTGACAATTGCATTCTACGTCTTGTGAGAAAGCCCGTGCACTACTACGATACATTCTCGGATCTTGTTGCTACAACATCTGGTGCAATGGAGACCAACGACACTGACATTGATCTGCTGATGATCGCTATTATGGAGCAATGGCCTTTTCTAGCAAAATTTGCAGATGAGGAATCAGTCACAAACGTGGCGACATGGCTTGTTCGCTATATAGAATCGTCGTGGCTTCGCATGAGGAACAAGGATGAGGCTAGGCTCCATCACGGATTTTTGGGAGTTCTCGCGCAGATACGAGACAAGATCGCAATTCTAGTCAACAATGAAGCATGTCGCTCTATGCTGAACAGAACACTGAGCGATCCTCCAGAGCTAGGTTTATCCATCGAGTCGGCCACTGATATTAGCATCAGTGAGCAAGAGCGCGATGAGAAACCGAGATCTCGTGTCGAGTCACGCGAGCCGGAGCCCTGTGTAAACCAAGTACCGCCGGGGCCTCCAGAGGAGCACGAGGATCATCCGGGTTTGAACCGATGGACTCGCGAAAATATCTTGGACGCCATCAGCGATGGAGCGATTGAGGAACTTCTACTTTGCCTCTGCTCGAAATACGCAGAGATCCGCCAACAAGCAAGTGCGAGTATTGGTACTTTCATGGCAAAGCTTGAGGTGAGAAGAAACATGCAAGTTCTGTATTGATAGCTTACACTATTCAGGCATCAGGGTACAGTGAATGGCAGCAGACCTACGTAGTTGCTGGAGAACTCGTTGAGACCGCCAAAGACGCTACGTCTGGCAACGCTTTGCCTTACATTGCAGGTGTGCTCGCAGCACGCCTTCTTTCAGTAGTCGCAGATCCCTTGCATATCATGTATGAGAAGGTCAACAAATTCCTGCACAAAGGACCCCGATGGAACGTGGCCAAGCTTCCATCCTATTGGGTCGACAAAATATTATTGAACCCACCCACAGGCGACGAAGCTCATTACCAAGAAGCCGAGTGGCTTCTCGATGCCCTCATTGATGGTCTCCGCACACCTGCTGTAAGTATAAACACTCTTGCTAGCAATGCTGGTGCTGAAATACCGCCAGGACTTCGCAGTGTATTATGGTTGTCGTATTTTCGAAAGACTTCTTTCTTTCTCAGCATCGCCATCAATACCAAAAGCTTGCCTTCAGAGGATTGTGGCTTTGTTATTTCGCTGTACTTACGTTGAAGGTAGCTCAACGCTCATTACTCGTTGTGGGTTGGTTGGCTGGATCGCGTCTCGTCTTGCCCACCGTGGAAGTCTTGATGGAACAGAGGAAAGTCTGAAGCTCTTAGCGTCCACGGTATACCAGACCAGTGACCAGGGACGTGTCAACAATTGGAGCCATGGGACTTTGAGTGCTACAATAGATAAACTTCGGAGATTGAAGACCTGATGAACATCTACTCTTTCGACAATCATGTGAAATTACTTATCTGATCAGGTGGGTTGCAGTCCTAAGAGGCAACGCCTCGGTTAGACACCTCTGCGCATACCGCTTCATGGCTTCCTTGTCTCGCCACAGCCTTTACCTTGATCCATTCCTTCTTCATCCCTGCACGCGAGTCTGCGGTCCAGCATCACAATGCATTTACCCCTTTCCAATTGTTGACGTCGTCACGGGATGTTCGAAATATCCCAATCATCCTCGACTTCGTCCTCGTCCAACAATGTCAACATACAAACCGAATACTATGTGTTCTTCCGCTTTCATCATATCGGCCATCAGATGAGCGATCTTCCCCACCTTCTGGCAATTGTTAAAGCAATTAAGAGTGGAGGTATTTGTATGGTCCTTGACACGACCCGAGGAACCCCTAACGTGCCCTAGAACCATGTTAGCGGCTAGAACCCCAGGTTCAGCCCTACCAACCCGACCTCCCCTCTAGAATACAGCTTAAGTTCGAGTCTAATAATGCTCGAAAATGATGCACACCTGATCATATAATAATCTTCGCCTCTCCGAACCCACCGAGTAGCTGTCCCTTGGGCTTGTGATCTCCCAATCTACAATCATCCAGCTTTTGAAGAGCAGCAACCAACTCCCCACAGCCCTCCATAACACATCACTCTCTCAACTCTGCCCTCCCATCGCTCTTAAATTGAATGAGAATATTTGGTTCGTGGATTTCTGAGGTGCTTAACTAAGCTGATACTGATCCTTGGCTCTCTCGTGTTTAGTGTTTCCTCACTCATCGACTGAACCCGAATTGGAAAACGAGCCTCTGCTGGCGCTGCACATGAGCTTACAGTGCCCTTACAACTTCGAACACGCTTGCAATGGCACGCTCATACACTCATAACGAGTTGCTGAGCCTTCGGCATTCTCCGCTCGTGCACAAGCCTGCAAGCCTGCCACCAGTGGAAGAATGGATGGGGTAAACACTCGTTCCCATGCATTGAGGACTGCTCCAGGCTGACGCTCGTCACAGGCCTATCCCTGAACAGAATCAGGGACAAAATCAAAATCAGAGGAGGACGGCTAACCGATCCAAGAATGAGGAGACTTCTACAACCGAGAGCACGACGAGCCGAAGGCCACCGTTCGAAGCAAAGGCCCGGTCAACAAACGGTACATAGAGTCCTGCATCCTTGTACGTGATCTCTGCTGATTCATGATCTGGACAGTACCCGAAGATTTCATCCTCGGGCCTCCAAAGACAGCATTTGCTTCAGCTTCTGGCACACGAAATGCCCCCAAAACATTCGATTCTCCGCAGCGCGCAAGTTTCAATAGTACTGATGATGCAACCGTCAAGACTGATCGCGGCAACTTCAAGGATAGATACTCTAAAGACGTACAGAGAGACGGGGAGCAGAATCGTGACTCTAGGCAAGGAGCTAATCAGAACAGGCGGAGCGCAAAAGAAGATAGCGACCTTTGGTCAAATGCGCGCCAACAGAAGAATCCTGCTCAAGACGACAGCGAACGTCCATATCGAAGGAATGGGGACCGAGGTCACGATCGAGACAAGGACGGAGCGCGTGAGAACAGACTACCAAGAGGCTTCGAAAACCATCGACGCGAGGGAGACCGTGACATTGATGCTGAGAACGGTGCGCGTCGTACAGACCATGGAAGAAGTCGTAACGAGCCGTCCTGGTACCGCGACGAGGCTCGTAAGGATGAAGGAGGCATGGAAGATCAGGAAGCTACGAAAGCTCGAGATTGGCGGGACAAAGAGAGACGAGCAACACGTGGGACAGATCGGGAATGGAATCGAGGAGGCAAGGCAGAGCTTGATCCAGAATGGATGGACACCCCTGAGCCAGAACAGAAAAACCAAATCCACACCCAGGAAGACTTCGAGCGGTGGAAAGAGCGTATGAAAACAGGCAATACTGCGAAAGCGGAAGTTCCTGCGGAAAAGCAAGCTAGTCCCGATCGCACTGCTCTAGGTCCTGGCACCGTTCCGATCAAAAGCAAGGTAGATACGCCTTTGGTAGTCGACTCGGGCATCGATGGATTTTTCGGCCTTTGGAACGAGCCTAGAAACAAGGAGGTTACCACCGAATTGGCTAATGGAGGGGATCCAATCGCGACGAAGGCAACAGCAAAGATGTCGAAGGCTTCAAAGTTCACGGGCCTCTTTAATCCCAAGCCAGAACCGGGAGCAATACAGGAAAAGCCATCCTTACCTCTGTTTGCTCCCTCTGCGGATTCTTCCAATGAGGACCAGGAAGGTTTTCAGCGAATTTTGAACTTGCTGGGCCAGCAGCAGCAACCACAGCAGAATGGGGATTCTCAGACACCTCCTCGTAGCCAGCAAAAGCAACAGCAACGAGATCCATCAGCATCAGCTCTCAATCAACCCTCGAGAGGGAGTGAGAATAATGACATGTACAGTCTGCTTGGTGCTAGTTCGCCGCCAGCGAAAGCTGTTCCGCAGACCACAGACAGCGAATTCCTGCTAAAACTCATGCAGCAACCACGACGCGGTGGCCATGACACAAGGCAAGGCGACTTCGCTGGCCGTCGAGCGGGTCAAGATACAGCTCCGGGATCACTGCCATTTCCCAATTTAATGATATCACCCCATGACACACCACAGCACACCCCTTCTACGGGACCTCCTCCTGGTTTCTTCGACGACTTGCAGAGTCGCGACAAACTGAATCCTGGTGCAGAGAGACGAGGCCCTCCGCCAGGCTTCTTTGACGGCAATCTACCCCGCCAGTCATCAGCAGGGCCGCAGCAGTCTATGCTTCCATCGGGCTTACAGCGGCCTCCTGGACTAGATCAGCTGCCTCCCAGCTACCCTCAGCATCTGCATTCTCAACGTCAAAACATGGCCCCTCCTCCCGGTTTCCAAACTCCCCCACGTAGTCAAAATGCTTTCCCTCCTGGGCTCACTCCTAATGACAGGAGTCAATTCGGTATGCCAGCTAATGGTCGAGGGATACCGCCCCCTGGTTTCATGCACCCTGCGCCTCCAGGATTCCCATTGGCATTTGGTCAAGAGGGAATGCCGTTTGGGGCATTCGAGGCGGGAAACTTTGGTCAAGGCTATCCTCCGCAACAGCGACGACAATAGCTGATACGTTGTGGAAGCTAATGGATCACGGTATGATTCGGATAACGATTGCATGATACCCAGACTAGCAGCTTGCCTCTTTGCAGTAGTCTTATAGCGGCTAGGTATGCAAGTTGAAGGAGACTTCCTAACGTTAGCTAGCAAGCCAATCAATGACCAGGCAGTTGACAAAACAATCCAGATCACAAGTGACCTCACAGTGCACCATAGGCCAAAAGTGAGGATGGTGTGGCCCGTGGCGATACCTATAAATGTGATTCTGTACAAGTTGTGATCTGGCGGAGCGTGAAATGCCGCCGATTTTCAAGCCGTGTAGGCCTGATAACCCGAAACAAACCTATGGAGGAGGTTTGCGAGGTCGCCTCGTTCCTCCATAGTACTAAGATTGAGGCTTTGACTTAGTCTCAATACGGGCTGTGAGTACAACATATGCAAGAGAGCATTCTTTGATTCAGATACATGTTGCGAAACTCGAGCACCCATATGTACGTCGAGTATTCATACCAGGCTCTACTATTATCTTGCTTTCTACGCAGTTCTCTCGCCACTATCAGCCAAGCAACATGTCAGCAGAGATGTACGACAAGACCGGCTATGGCGTCTTGTTGCAATTCTCACTGGTAGATTTGCTGATCTACATTGCCTAGATGATTACTCCGTAGTATCAACGATATGACTGTTTAGGGACTGTTATCGAAGTCGAGGCCGACCTGTCTTCTTCGAGTTTCTGAAGCGTTTTTGTTGATGGTGTTGTTTATTGTTTATGATAATCCGTGTACTAAACTACTGGGATACAGGTTTCGTGGGAAGAGGGTATTCATCCATGTATCTCATTCGCGCAGAGACCAACGTTCAACACAGTCACAACACCGACAATTCAAGTTGTGCTGGTCCTTCGCAGACATGACTTAGTTGAGAAAGCAAACCTGAACACGAATACACCAGCATGGTATGAAAGCCTACATTGCCGAGCTTCCTACCTAAAAGCTGTCGTCACTTGCCGTTGCACGGGTACTGTAAGTGTACTTTCCTCTTGAGGTGTTCCAACCATACGAAACACTACGTTATACCTTTCCTGCGAATGGCTGTCAATGGTGGTTACATGGAGGACTCGACATCCTTACTTTGCAGCATAGACTTCGTCGCTCCTGATTTTTTTCACGTTCCCAAGATTTGACCGATTAGTCCTTTGTCTGAGTATTGATAGGTAAAGAATATTAAGTTTCAACGTCGGGAAAAAGGCCTCGATATTGCAGGACGCAAAATCAACAGGTTCGTATGTTGGTTGTGGTAGGCTATCGGAAGTGCAGGCAATGTTTTCAATATCCGCCCAAACAACATTCCCTTTGTGCTTTTCTCTGATCTATGCTTGACATAGGAAGAAACTCCAAAACGAACGACATCATTTCTGGAGTCCTACCACTTACTCTGTTTTAAGTGCTTACGTGTGTACGGCCCGGTTACATTTAAATTTCTAGCCCTGTCTAGCTGCAGTATTGTGTTGAAGCTATATCTGCTACTGGGACTAGCTGCTGATGCTCTCCCTGCCGATACTTCTTGCTCCCCTCCCCTATACCTAAGCCATGAATCTGTATCGATGGACAGAAGGAGGCTCGTCATTGGCCTTCCTTTTGACAACTGTGATGTCGTTCTCGGCGGTCGCTTGAATAAGTCGTGGCCGATCATCAACATAGCTATTACATTCTTCACACGAGTGCTGCGAGTTACTATGACATTATAAACTGCTGAAAAAAGCTAGTATCTATCTAAGCATCCGAAGTGTATGCATTATCAGTTACATGCAATTTTTCCTTAGTTGAAGGAAGTTATCACGGTGCTCAAGGCGTAGACTATTGCGTGGAATCGGCCACGACTCATTCAACCGGCCCTCGGTCGCTCTCGAAACGGTCAATATGTCCCGAATATCTCTGCGAACGTCATCAGTTGTGTACGTAAGGTCGATGTATTGGCGGTGGTTACAAGTCTTGACTTGAGAGTCATGGCATCAGGCTTGTGATTCTCTCATCATCATCTCTGGCATTCAACACCGATAGCCTTGGGCTTTTCCGAGGTATTACTACTTACACCAGGACAAGTCAGTACAGGTTCCCCTGATATCTTAAGACATTCGCGCTCTCAAAGCTAAGGTTCTGATTTTAGGCTTGAGCCCATTTGATTGCTATGGTATGTATTTCTTAGATGGTGGATCTCAAATCTTGGTCTCAGAAGTGTTTTGACGAGACTGGTGGGTGTCGAAGAAGGGAAAACATTGACGGTTTGAGCTTGGTACCAGTCATGCCGCAAAAGTCGAGCCAGAGGTACATCAAAATCTATGCTGGCCGAAGACTGTAGGAGCAGGCTCCAGCTCTAAGGCAACTGTCATACATTAATTTGCATTGTGAAAGCTCTGGCATCCGTCTTCGCTGGCGTCAACGGCGAAATGGATGACATCGAAATCAAAGTACCAAAAGACTTTGGGAAGCGACTAAATTCAAGCATTCAAAGATGATTGACACGGCAGAGGGCATTCTAAGAGATCGGTGGTAGAGGAGCTCTTACCGAATCGGACCTGCAAGCTGGCCGAGAGTATGTCAGAAGCAGAAGGCTGAAAATCTAATTGACGATAAAATATAGATTGGATTTGAGTATGGCTGTGAAACCCTGCAAGTCGGACTGAAGCCTCAGCCCCAGGTTCCGCCTCCACCACCTCTGCCCTGCCTTTTCTGTGCTGATAACCGCCAGTCATCCTCACCGGCAAACTTGTTGTATAAGGGCTGGATCCTTTCTTCCTTCTTACGCTTCGATAATCGATCGGTAGCTGCGACCTTAAAGAACGTAGGCGCTGCGTCCACGAGCCATTTTGGCTCGATGGCGGTAGTTATGTGCATATATTCCTTCGTCGTCAAGACCAATGTATGATAGATAACATGTTCAGCAGGCTTGCCAAAAAGGGCGCTAGACGGATGCAGATAGACCGGTGTTCCTTCGATAAGCGTCTTGTACCCTTCTTGTGGATCTTTCCTTGACGCGTTGCGAAAAAAACCAGAGCAGAGCGCCTGCCTCACCTTCATTGTGGTCCGACCACAAGATACGATCTGATGTTTGTACCGTTCCATGATGCTGACGAGCTGCTGCCGGACATCCTGCGCTCGTTTGAGCAACCGAGCTTGGACAAAATTTTCGAAGCACCAAGGTGTAGAGAACTTGGACTGTTTCCACCCATTGTACACGTTGAGTAAAGTGAGGTGGTCACCGTGGGGATCATGGAACTTAGCCTTCTTTTGATCAGCTTGTTGCTGTTTCTCTTTCGGGCGGTAGAAGACGGTTTGGATGGAGAGCATTGCAACGATGCTCAAGATCTCGTCCGAGCAACCCATATCGACAGAGTAAATGAGAACCTTGGCAAGAGCTGGCTCCATAGGAAAGTCTGCCATTTTGCGGCCGAGACGTGTGAGGAGACCTTCGTCATCTAGCGCTGAGAGAGCGTAGAGTTCTTCGAGGGCTGTTAGCATGGTGTTGGTTGGAGGTGGGTCCATAAAGTCGAAATGAAGCAGGTCATTGATGCCCATTGCTTTGAGCATCAGGATTGTAGTGGACAAATTCTGCCGTTGTATTTCGGGTATTGAAGTAGGTAGCATCTCGGATTGAAAGGCTGCCTCGGTGTAAAGTCTAAAGCACTTTCCAGGTCCGGTTCGCCCAGCGCGGCCAGCTCGCTGTCGGGCCTGTGCTTGAGATATAGGGGTGACGACCAGGGAGTCCATTCCAAGCTTGGGGTCATACGCGTTTTGCTTGACGAACCCCGGATCAATGACATAATAAATGCCGTCAATCGTGATCGAGGTTTCTGCGATGTTAGTAGCAATGACAACCTTCCTGCTCCCGGGTGGTGCAGGTTCAAAGATTCTACTCTGCATCTCACTTGGTAAAGCAGAGTAGACGGGCAGAATAATAAGCTCGGGCACACTTGGACCTAAGGCTTTCATTCTTTCGAACAGGATCTCGCTACTGGTATCGATTTCTTCCTGGCCTGTCAAAAATAGAAGAATGTCACCTGGAGGCTCCGTCAAGTGGATCTGCATGACTGTTACCAGGGCGGCATCCAGATAATCTGACTCTGGTTCTTTCGAATACATGACCTCCACGGGAAATGTCCGACCTGGAATTGTGAAGATTGGACATTTGTTAAAGTATTCGGAAAACTTGTCTGCATCAAGAGTTGCTGAAGTGACAATGACCTTAAGATCTGGTCTTCTTTTCAAGGTCTTTTTCAGAAGCCCAAAAAGGACATCTGTGGCGATAGTCCTTTCGTGGGCTTCGTCCAACATTATGACGGAGTACTTCTTTAAGTTCGGATCCAGCAATACTTCTCTTTGAAGCATGCCATCAGTCATATACTTAATCTTCGTTTCAGGACTCGTGCAGTCTTCAAATCGAATTGTGTACCCAACTTCTTTCCCAAGTTTACAGCCCACTTCTTCTGCCACACGCTTTGCAACAGACATCGCAGCGACACGGCGAGGCTGAGTACACCCAATCATACCATGTTCAGCAAACCCGCTCTCTGCCAGATACTGTGTAAGTTGTGTTGTTTTACCAGATCCAGTTTCGCCGACAACAATCATGAGCTGATTCTCATTGACAGCATCAAGAAGTTGTTTGCGGAATTTATACATTGGCAAACCCTTTCGCTGCTGATCGATCGACAATTCACTTCTCTTTCCAAGGGACTGATCTTTGCTTTGTGTCACTCGTTTCCATTCCGGGGCGACGTTCTGAGTCTTATCGGCCTGTGCGCTACGAAGATCACTGGCGAATTTGCGCTGATCAGGGGCCATCATAGGATCCTGCCATTGCGCGTTGAGATCAACCTGTGATGCTTGCTCGGCAGCTTTGTCCTGTGCTTCCTGCTGTCGTAGGTCTCGGCGCTCCTTGGCTAATGAGGTACCAGCTAAAGCAGCTCTGTTCATAGAACCATCTGGAGCTTTCACGACTCGTATAGGTGACAATTCTAGAGACTGCTTTGTCTGCCCAGCAAGAAACGGCGGCTCTTCTTCCCGTACTTCGATGTCAACATCTTCTTCTTCTTCAAATTCGCCTTCACCAGCTAGTGTCGCATTGTATTCCTCATCAATGTCCGGATAGTCCAACGCAGACGCAACCCCTGATGCAATCAGTTGTCTGATCTCCCACCTCTCAGGAGATGTCATTCTCTTCTTTGTAGGTCTTCGGTTCCCTTTTCCTTCAACGACAGGAACCTCCGGAAGACTACCATACCGGTCATCGCCAATGCTTTCTGGACCCATTCCATCAAGCCTTTCCGTGTTCGCGCCCGATGCCAGCCTTTTCTGAGGTACGGAGTCGCGACCTGTCACCTGATCTACTTCTTTCATTGACAGACCGATCCGGGGTCCCTTGTCTCCAGGCTGTATGCTCACAACTTTCACTTTAATAAGCTGTCCCACAGAAACGAGATCCGAGGGATCGTTCACCCGCTCACCCTCTAGCATGGCAGAGACATGCACCAGCCCACTGGCCCTGCCTTTGACGCCTTGAAGATCGACGAAGGCCCCAAATGGTTTTACGCCGCTGATTCTGCCATTGTAGATTTTGAACATTTTGGGGGCATCGTCAACTTCGGGAGTTGGAGGCCGTTTGAAGTCGTCATTCTCGTCACGTCTATGCCGTCTCTTGCTGCCTTCGTGCTCGCGGGGAAAATCCCGGCCTTTTGCGCGATGGCCATTTGACGATCGACCATATCTATCTCGGCTGTAAGATATTGACCGTGATCTGCGCCTATCTTTGCTTCGTCGACTCCGATCTCCGTCCACATCATCTGGACTTCGGCTCCTCTTTCTGCCATTTGCGCCATTCTGCGCGGGTTTTACCTTCCCAGCCAGGCCTTCCAGCATCGCAAAAGTGTCATCGAGGGCGCTGTCCTTTGCTTCCGACTCCGAGGGTTCATCCTCCCACTGCTGGTCCCTGTCCGGTACCGCAAGGCCTTTGAAAATCCGTGTCCTTTTATCCACATCATCCAGACTCACCTCACCTTCTGTGGATTTCCGCGTATGCCCTCCATCAGCCTTTCCCTTGTATTTTGGGTGCATGGTTAGGATGAGTCGGTCCAGGCTTTCCACCAAGCTTGGCGGGAATTCAGCGCCCATAGACTCCATCTGGGCTCTGAAATCAGATAAAGAGTGGCATTTCGAATGCTGTGCTATCACGAATTCTGCCAAAGTCTTGTCATTAATGCCTAGATGATTTTGCAGCTCAGACGTGACCTTCGACACTAGGGAAAGCAGCTCAAAGAGGGCAAGATCATCCATGACGGCTGTAAGAAAGTAGAAGAGAGATTAGGAATGATCAAGCGGGCGAGGGAAAAACGGAGTGGGTCGAGTCAATGTAGGGTAAGTGCTATGGATAATACTTAGGTAAAGTAATTTAATTTACATTTCGATACTACTAGCGTTATCGGTCCGACAGCAGCGCTAAGAAATCTAGATAGCCGCTGGCGACGGTAGTTTTATTTATAGTAGTCACTCACTGTCTGGAGCCACAACGGAACAAAGAACCTAGATGGAGAACATCAAAGGATTGGGCTTGCTGTCTCACGGAGTAGGAAGTGAGGGATGTATCGAGATACATAACAAGACGCTTCAGCTGAGAGTCTTTACATTCAAGGTTCATCTATATGTTTCGCCAACTCAAGGCATATCACCAACGCCAATGCTGCAGAAGCAGAAAACAGGATGATCCATCGCTATGCTTGTACCCTTGATATGTGCGGCCATCCCATCTATACATGTTATACACAGGGTGCCAGAGCATACATCGACACGAAATTGGAGCGACATGGCGCATTGAGCTCACAGTGAGGCAACGATAGTCCTCTCTTGACCTTCGTTTTCTATGCCTTGCAGCTGCTCCATATTACGAGTGTGCTCACCTTCCACAGGTTTTTCGTTGGCAGGTGGATTACCTAGAAATAGCGAAGCCTCCGACATCTTATATTGAGCATCGCAATCGTCGGACTCAGAGATTGGCTCGTTGAGCTTGCTGATCTGCCGTAAAGCTTCCTCCCGCATCTTTCGAATCCTCTCCCTTATTGCGGGGCTCGCAGAGTATTCGGCGAGCATCTTGTCAATCTTCTCTTCCACGAGTCTCTTTGCATAGAAGGCCATTGTCTGATTGACGAAGACTCCTGCAAATCTGTAGCTCAACCACAGGTACAATATAAGGGCCTTGTGGAGAGATTCCAAGCGCTCCATGTAATCTCTGTTGATCTTCAGTTCTTCGGCCAACACCTCCAGATCAAGTTCGGGAATATCCAGTAATCCCCCACTGGAATGCTCGCCGACGCATCTGGCAAACGCTTGGAGCACTGACCGCATGCCTGGACTTCTCGGGTTGGCGGGAGACGCACAGAAGACAATTCGATCATGGACAGTCAGGTTGTGGACAGGCTGAATACTATCTGCGATAGCAGTTTGATCCTTCAAATTACACAGATGATATCTTGGATGTTTCATTGAGAGCTCGTGAAGTCTTAACAGAATGTAGCTGAAACTCGTCGAAGGTGGGAAGTATGCCGCAAACTTTGTCAAGACAGTGGTTGGAGGGAAGATACCAGCACTCATTATCGGATCCAAATCGCGTTGCATAGCTTTCCGAAGAACAGGAAGATCTGCCGTCTCGAGAGTAGTCACCAATCCTAGGCTTGGAGGAGAGATGGGGTTTGCTACAGCCTGTGAAGCCGTTGCGTCTTCATCGGCTGGTCCCTCTGCTTGAGCTGCAGTGCGATATCGACCTGCACGTCCCGCCATTTGCTTCAGGTGGGCATCCTCAATTACTTCGTGATGGATCCCGTTGAATTTCGAGACAGACTCGAAAATGATGCGCTTGATGGCCCTGGATACAACGTCAGCTTGGTCACTTATGATGTTACGAGTCACTCACAGATTCAAGCCCATGCCGATGGCGTCACTTGCAACAATTATGTCATAGTCGTTATCAGGATCGTTGAAAAGCCTGGCTTGCTGTGCCCTAATCTCTGGAGGCAGGCTCCCATATACGACTGCGACCCGTTTTTGCGTTAATTTCTCTATATCGCGTTTCATGGCATGAATGCCTACGCGAGAGAACACGACTACGCAGTCACCTTTTCTGAGATTGTTCAGATTCCCGTTGAGGCTTGTCGACATAGTCTTGAGCGGACTCAGGCGCTTGTAAGTATGGATCTCAATTTCGTCTCCCATGGACGCTACAAGCTCCCTGATTAAGGGTATACTGCGCTCTTCCCCACAGAGGTGAATCTCCCTAGCTTTGAGACCAAGAAGTGCTTGGGTCCAGGCCCAGCCCCTTTCCTTATGACCTATCATCTGTATCTCGTCGATGACCGCGACATCCACATCTGCGTTGAGTGGCACCATCTCAACGGTGCAGCTTTGCATTTCGGCTCCGTCGTGAGCAGCTTTCTCATCGCCAGTAACAAGATCACAGGCCCTCCCCTTTGCATTTAGCCGCGTGTAGACCTCGTGCGCCAACAGTCGTAGAGGTCCCGCATAGATACCTGTCCTCGCTTGCTCTAATCGCTTAAGAGCATGGTAGGTCTTGCCGGAATTGGTAGGTCCCACATGCAATATGATCTTTCTTTGCACCGCCCTGGTAGCCGGATACCATTCCACTGGATAACGTAGATCTGCAAGCTTCTCCTGATCCTCAAGATCTCTCTGTGAGAATTTCCGGCTCGCAAGGAGTCCATGATATGAATATCTGAGTTGAGTATCCACACCAGACGCCCCGTGAGACCTAAACGTCGTTCTGAGAGATCTGAGAAGGGACAAGGGTCTTGAATGCTCCGAAGGCTTCCATTCTGTGTCGGTTGAGGTTGAATGGTTCGGAGTCTCCAACGCTACCCAGATCGATTTGCTCGGTAAGATTGCTATCAGGTTCCTGGCAAACGTCGCGTATCCTTGATCAGAGGAGATCTTTTCAATATGCTGGAGCCGTGTGATCAGCCATGGCAAAAAATGCTCCGCTTTGAGAAACTGAGCTGTAGGCAAAGCAGGGATTGCTCTCGGAGCTCCGCTCCTGCCATGTCCTGTCGGAGCTGATTTTTTAAACGACCATCTACCCCTACTTCCTTCCTGGCCCTGTGTAGACCTGTGCCTGATCGTTACGGTGGACCATCTTGTAGCTTTGTTGGTGGCGAGCAGACGAATAGTCAGAGCTCGATCAACAGGTCGCATTCCCCGCTTGGGGTCAGTCGAAGCTCCGGTCGTATACTTCAAAGCTCTTACTCGAGAGGCACCAAGGTCAACGTGCAGAGGATAGGAATCATCAGGTGGACCGCTCGGACGCTGGGAAATGTTGACTCGGACGTCTCGGACTGAGATTACTAGCGGCATCGATTTGATACCGTTACCCGCATCCGAAACATCGGAGGTACCCCCTCCATTCTTGTCCATGGCCTCAGGCCTGGAGTGATCGTATTCCTCATCATCTTCGATTCAACAATGCTGGGGAGCAAACACTAATGCTTTGAGTCCTCAGTATGCTCCACGCGATCCCTTGATATTGGTGCCGGACCTTTGGATTCACGACGGAGTCCGCCTTGAGCTCCGCATTGTTTGCCCCTCGGACCACAGTACCGCGAGCATGAGTACATCTGCAATCGCGGTACAACAAGAGAGTGAGTCGACCACTAGATATCTACTACGACTAGTAGCTGACTTTGCAGTCATTCTCGAGACCGTGAGGTCTACAGCTCGAGGAGAAGTATGCCTTCCGATCTCACGGCCTAGGGGTACGACTCTAATACAGACATTTTCAGTGGAAGGTGATGGTTTTAGACATTGGAAGCAAGCGAGTTGTGGATGGAGCTGTCAGAGAAGACGACATATTGAAGGAGAATGTCACGAGTAATTCCTCCAAAATAGGACATGTAGATTTGGACTAAATGAGGAATAGACATCGAGCAAATCGAAGAGAAAAGACCAATGAATCAAGAAATGGACGCCATATATCTCCTTTCGCCACAGCCTCATATCGTGGATTGCTTAATGGCAGATTTCGAGCGTCGGCGATACCGCAGATCTTTTCTCATATGGACATCATGTAAGATACCTCACGTGACTCTGTAGTTTGTTGCCGACCTCTTGCAATCCTTGCTCAGTGGTCAAGCTGACGACCAATCAGTGCTTCCTCCCGAACTGCGCGCTCGTCTGGACAAGTCTTCGATGGCACGAGAACAGATAGCTCAGCTTCGGGTGCTGAATGTTGATTTCTACCCTCGCGAGTCGCATCTTATAACGTTTCGAGACCCTTGGAGTTTTCCTACCCTTTTTCATCCAGCCTGTAATCACCTTGTCCGGAAGCACATGGATGAGTTGGCACAGAAGGTATCGTCTGGCAGGAATGAGGGGTTTGGAACCTACTGACTCTTATCTCAAGATCGTATCAATATGTGTGTCACTAGGAGAGTATCCTACGATTCGGTACCATTGTCCACGAAACCCTACACACGAGGCTAGCGTTCTATGCTCTCACCTGGCTCGCTTCGTCCAGCTCGAACTGGATCAGTATGCCAAATTTCACGAAGACTTCCCTCCTACATCCCCACGGCCTAGAGGTGCTTTGATCATCACAGATAGGTCAATGGATTTATTTGCTCCTTTAGTTCATGAGTTTACGTACCAAGCTATGGTTCATGACTTATTGCCTTTGGAAGAAGGGGACAAAGTATACTATAAGACTTCCCTGGATCAGAAAGAAGGCAGCGCAGATATGAAGAACATCGAAATTGGGGAGAAAGATACTATATGGGTCAAGAACCGTCATCTGCACATGAAAGATCTTCTAGAAAAGCTAGCTTCTGATTTCCAGGCTTTCAAAGCTAAGAACCCGCAATTCGCAGAAAGGTCGGTCAATGATGCAGTGATTGATTGTTGAGAAGTCGACTAATGGCGACCATTGAAGCGACAATCCCAGCAGTTTAAATAATATCAAGGACATGCTCGCAGGCCTTCCGCAATTTCAGGAAGGAAAAGAGGCTTTCTCGTTACACCTCAATATGGCATCTGATACTATGAGCGTCTTCCAAACACGTCGACTAGCAGATATAGCTTCGGTAGAACAGGTTCGTCAATCGGATGGATGGATTGCTTTATTCGCTAACCCGAGCAGTCACTAGCGACAGGACTAGATGAGGACTACAAAAAGCCGAAGAATGTCGCAGATCAGGTTGTAAGGCTGCTTGATGATAACGACATCACTTTCCCTGACCGTCTCCGATTGATCATGCAATATCTACTCTACCGAGATGGTCTCTTGCCCTCTGATACGCAGAAACTCCTTGCACATGCCCAACTACCTGCGCAAGATGGTGAAGTAATTCATAACCTTGACCTTCTTGGGGCACATGTCTCGAGATCGTTGAAGGACACGCGTCCATTGGCACAACCGCCCTTCGGTAGGAAACAAGCCCCACAAAACCCAAGCGAAGAAGAGTCTGGGCTTTCGAGGTTTAACCCTGCCATCAAACCCATGCTTGACGAGCATATTCGAGGCACGCTGGATCAGGGCATGTTTCCTTTCACAAAACCTCATCTTGACGCCGCCGAGGGGCTCTTAGGCCAAGAGAACGTTTCTCAGGCGTCATTGCGGAGCGCAAAACCTACATGGGCAAGGACTCGATCTTCAGCTCTGGAGCCTAGGCAACGCATAATTGTCTTTGTAGCTGGTGGCGCCACTTACTCGGAATCGCGTGCATGCTATGAGGTCTCTCAACAGTACAATAAGGATGTCTTTCTAGCAACATCCCATATGCTCACTCCAAGTCTGTATCTCAGGCAACTCGGAGACTTGAGTGTCGATAAGCGACAGCTTGACCTTCCAGCGGAGCGACCGAAACCTCGCGCCCCTGCTCATTTGTTCGAGAGAGAGCCGCAACGAGTACCAGAGCCGTACACAAAGCAATCACAGCCGACGCCTCAATTGCATCAATCCCCAGTGGCCAGCATGGGTGCTATGAGTATTAATTCGAACCTTGCTCCAAATCGGGCAGGCAAACATCAACCTTCGCCAGTTGCACCCCCAGCTACCGTCCAATCCGCCAACAATAAGCTTAGCAAGAAGGACAAGGAGAAGGAGCCGAAGGAAAAAAAGAAGCACCACTTCTTCGGTTCTAAGAAATGACGTAGATTTACATTTACTTGTTTTTTCAGCGACCAAAGGAAGAACGGGATGCAATGTTGTTTTGAAGATGTCTTGGTGCTGCATTTCAGGCGTTGGACATCATAAGATACCACTGGGATAACCTCCAGCATGTTTGCATATTAGGGCTGAACGGAACAAGCAGGCTATAAGTCTTGCTATTGACTATGCATTCACAGGGTTTTCATGGCTAAAACAGAGTCAATGCCCGCTCGATAACCAGCATAGACAATTACTATGTTAAGCGGCAATTTCCATGAGGGTGCTTTAGAGTCTCTTACCACCCACCAAGGTATTTCTCCACATCATCGTTCCTGTAGAACATTTCTTGCAACCTCTCCCTCTTCTTTCTGTCCTCTAGGTCTTTCCTCTTGGCTTGCTTCGCATTCAAGCTTTCGCCTTTCTTTTGCTGAACGTGCTTGATGTCTTCAAATTTGACACCCAAGCCCACAGTGTCATTCTTCACTTTCGCCTTGATGGGTGCTCGAATGCCCTCGCCTGCCGCCCCCAGACCAAGTCTGCTATCTGGGTTCCATCCGTATAAAGCGAGGTATCTAAGTCCTTGCCGGTTGCGATCTAAATGCGATGGAGGATGCGAGTGTTGGATACAGACCATGTGAGCTATGGAGGCTTCATGAGGCGTGGCACTGGTGGCTGTATCGTCATCCAGGGCGCTTACAGGTAGTTTGCATATGTCACACAAAGTGGCCTTCGGAATAAGTGCTTGCTTCGTGTGGCTCTCCGATGACGGACTGGATACCTTCGTATCAGTGGTTTTGAGCTCTTTCGTAGAAGCACCGTTCTTGAAAACAATGGAGAGGTATCGGTCACCAGCTGAGAAGGTGGGATGCGATACATTCTGAGTAGGCCCAGGCTCGACACCTGCACGAACGAAGTCTATACGTCGTCTCTTGATGCCGGCACCGTATGGTAGTCGCGCCTCCTCTTGAGTCGAGTTCTCATCGTCTGACATTACGGGAAAGAAAGATGCCGTGGATGCATAGGAACATGAGAGAAATATTACAATTCTCCAAAAAGAGAGCTAGTAATTCAATACCGTTCTGAAATTTATTGTGAGTAATTTCCCAGTCGAAGTGAATACTCGTCCCGCAGGTCTCGAAGATCCCAATCGCGGGGTTGTGCAATTAACATGCCAATTCATTTGGCATCGGACATCATTTTCAAGGGAGCAGATGCATTTCCCTACTTTGTCCCTCTGTTGAAGGCTCTCCCTGGCGTGGTCCTGACATGGATTCTGAAATGGTACTTTGGCGGAGCCAACAACAGGTCGGAGCGCTTGATGCACTCCAAGGTGGTCATGATAACGGTACTATGATTGCCTCACAGCTTATGGGTTTAGATTAATTCTATGCAGGGAGGCACATCCGGCATCGGAGCAGCAGTCGTCCAAAATCTTGCGACTCGGGGCGCTCAAGTCATCCTGCTTACGCACCACGCGCCTAATGATGCCTTTCTGGTCGATTACATAGATGATATACGATCCAGTACCGGCAATGAATTAGTCTATGCTGAGCAGGTGGACCTATCGTCGCTACATTCTATCCGCATTTTCGCGACTAAGTGGGTCGACAACGCTCCTCCTCGAAGACTCGATATGATCATACTCTGTGCAGATACCTTGACACCCAGACTTGGTATCGCAGTCAAGACACAGGATGGTGTCGACCCTGTTTGGGGAATCAATTACCTGGCAAATTTTCACCTCCTCAGCATACTGAGTCCAGCACTGAGAGCGCAGCCCCCAGATCGAGACGTTCGCATAATCTTTGCAACCTGTTCCAGTCACGTCGGAGGAAATCTTACAGCTCTGAAGGACCAAAAAGATCCGCTGCCACCAGAAAGGAAGTATGAGACGAGCAAACTCGCATCAATGGTGTTTGCCCTAGCGTTTCAGAAACATCTAGATGCGTATCAGCGACCTGACAAGCAGGCAAATAATGCCAGGGTTGTGCTTGTCGATCCTGGGTTTACTAGAACACCTGGTATGCGGCGATGGTTGACAATGGGGTCGTTGTGGGGTCTACTGCTCTATCTAGTCACGTGGCCGTTCTGGTGGCTAGTTCTCAAATCCCCGATCCAGGGCGCGCAGAGCTTCCTCATGGCAGCAATGGAGGGAGAGCTAGGTCGAGGAAACGGTGGCAAGTTTTTGAGAGAATGTAAGGAGGTAGGATATGTGAGGGGGGAGGTCATCGACCAAACTGTTCAGAAGAAACTATGGGCATTGAGTGAGAAGCAGATAGAGGCGTTGGAGAAGGAGGGAGCAGTGAAACGAGCACATGCCAAGAAAGAAGATGAGATATTCGTAAAGGAAAAGTCAGCTAGGGCTCCAGAGGGTGAGCGAGAGGAGATTGGAGAGAAGCAGGCTAAAAGAGCCAAGGCTCCCGGGTCCAGGCGAAGTCGAAAAGCTGGATGATGTCTTTGTTCCCTATCATATGATACCCTTGCATCGCTGGTGGAGTGAAATCGTCGAGCTGGCTGTTAGCAATGGTAAGCCGAAGAGGCTTTATCCCAGAGCACATTTTCCATACGGTCCTCAAGATATTAGCTCATATACACAAGTACCTTGGGGCAGTGTTTTGCGGTCTCTACGCTCAGATCCTACCTGTGTACCTTGCCAAAGATAAATACACCAGTTTCAAAACTACCAACTATCCCGAAGAATGTAATAGTAAACGCTGTCAATCTCTTGCTTATGTAGCTGGTATGGTTGCGTAAACTTCAACAAATATCATTCCGAAGAACTGAGGATTCAGGTTAAGCCCGATTTCTCTAATAAATAACATAGCGCCGTTTCCTACGTATCAATTAGAAGCGCGCGTAAGGTATAACCCGCCGCGTACAGCTACTTATGCTCCATAATCATCAAATTTGAGAGCTTCTACACCCGAGCGACTTAATACAATCGCCGAACAATCGAACAATCGCCTCTACCAATCACGGTCCATAATGGTGCGTCTGACTCTCCGCGTATAGCGTCCCCTCGCTAATCCCCCATGTACAGTCACTCCGCATAGCACCCCCATCCAACCACTCCTCCACAACCACAAACACCTCCTCCTCCGCCTCCAAAGGCGCTCCCTCTGCTCCCGGCATCCACGATACCCTCCGCTCCTCCATAACCACCCCCCCACCCACCAGCACAGGCGCGCCACAACCAATCACATCAAGCCA